>ENA-OPSJ01001659-OPSJ01001659.1-human-gut-metagenome-genome-assembly--contig:-NODE-1659-length-16234-cov-2.014216_pt1 | contig 16234 bp, 11 predicted proteins | sample MGYA00241801_ERZ501893 | MGnify/ENA primary metagenome ERZ501893 (study PRJEB25962, sample SAMEA2042219) | human gut metagenome | biome: human gut; feature: human-associated habitat; material: faeces...
GTAGCCGCCGATTCGTCTGTCTGCACATTCCGGCAGGTGAATATATCGACAACGGTTCACCCATCATTTATGACCAGCTCTATGCACAAGTTATGTATGAGCTTTGTCATAAGAAGACGCCTTACTGGTTTACCAATGCCGAGGTGGACCGTATCCAGAAGTGCAATCTTCCTTTCTTCAAGGTAGATGATTTTGAATCGATGCTGAAGAGCTGCTTCCGTGTTCCTGAAGATAATGAAACGGGCGAATGGCTCATCTGTTCGGATGTTTTCGAGGTTCTGCACGAAAGATTTCCGATGCTGATCAGTAATCTGAGCACCAAGATTCGCATAGGTCAGTCGCTCAAACTCCTGGGTTGCAAGATGAAGCATACCAAGAAGGGTCAGGCCTATCTGCTTGTAAGAATCTGAAAATATAGCTAAGCGGCAGATGGGTGAAGAGTGGTGAAGAGTGGGTGAAGAGTGAGAAACAACTCTTCACCCCTCGAATCCCCTCTGTTTATCGGCATTTCCGGGGGTTAGGTGAAGAGTGAAGAGTTTTTCGCAGTTCCTTTCTTAAAATTCTTTCTCTCGCTTTTCCGATAGCTGTCTGACTAGAACAGCCCACTGTTCTCATTGCGGCTAGTTGGCTGTCTGTGGTTTGCCAGTTGGCTGTTTGCCGATAACAGCCTCTCAATCTTTCGAAGAAAAAATTATTTATCCAACTAAAAAAGTAATTAGTATGAACAATATTTCAATCCATTCCATTGATACGGTATGTCTCAAGGAGGCGTGCCCGGTACATCACCTTTGTGCTCGTTTTGAGCGTTATCAGAAGTTGCGTAAGTCGGAGAAGGTGTTCAGTATTCTGAACCCTGACCATATAGCCTGCAACGAGCAGGGCTGCGCCTATCGGCTTCAGAAGAAGATCATACGCATGGCACGCGGATTCCGCCGCATGTTCGGTACGATACCTTCTGCCAATACGCCTCATTTCTGGCACTTTTCGCCCTATATCAGCGAAAGCACCTATTGCAAGGCGAAGCGCGGCGCCATCCTCATTGCGCCCGATGTGCAGCAGAAATTACTGCGTCTCTTCGAGCAGAATGGCGCCGATATCAGCATCGGTTTCGATGAATATGTAGAGCAGGAGGGCTATGAAGAAGTTGATACCGCAAGCTGTAAAAAAATATAATTTTTGCCATCTTTTAGCGGTAATGAAACAGTTTTTTATTACTTTTGTTTTCTGAATTTTACAACTAAACAATAAGAAATAGATTATGCGTGTTATTATCGAAAAAGATTATGAGAAGCTGTCAAAGTGGGCAGCTGATCATGTAGTTGAAACAATTAACAGATTTCAACCAACTGCTGAACGGCCTTTTGTTCTGGGTTTGCCAACCGGTTCTTCACCTCAGGGCATGTATGCCAATCTGGTAAAGGCGGTAAAAGAAGGCAAGGTTTCGTTCAAGCATGTCATCACCTTCAATATGGATGAATATGTAGGTTTGCCGGAATCTCATCCTGAGAGCTATCACTCTTTCATGGCTGCCAATCTCTTCAATCATATCGACTGCCCTAAGGAGAATATTCATATCCTGAACGGTAATGCCGAGAACCTGGAAGAGGAGTGCCGTCATTATGAGCAGATGATAGAAGAAGCGGGTGGCATCGACCTCTTTATCGGTGGTATCGGTCCTGATGGCCATATTGCGTTCAATGAGCCGGGTTCATCTTTGAGTTCTCGTACTCGTATCAAGACGTTAACTACAGATACGATTATCGCTAACTCCCGTTTCTTTGATAATGACGTGAATAAAGTTCCGAAGACTTCTGTAACGGTTGGTGTAGGTACGGTTCTTGACGCTAAGGAGGTATTGATCATGGTAAATGGTCATAACAAGGCTCGTGCGTTGCAACAAGCCGTTGAGGGTGCCGTGAACCAAATGTGGACAATTACCGCCTTGCAGTTGCATCCGAAGGGAATCATTGTTTGCGATGAGGCGGCTTGCGCGGATCTTAAGGTAGGTACTTATAACTATTTCAAGGATATCGAGAAGGATCATCTTTGTCCTTGTTCATTGCTAAAATAAACGAATCTCAGATAGGGCTTTCTTTGAATGCCCATCATAAGGAGTTAAGAATGCCCATTGTAAGGAGTTTACGATGGGCATTCTTATAACCTTACGATGGGCATCGTTGTTTTAGGGCAATTGGTGGCTGCCGGCTGGCTTCCTCATAGAAGATATACTTCATTGGTTAGAGAACATATACTTCTCCTGTCAGAGGATATATACTTCATTGACAAAGTCAGTACTACTTACTTTTTTGCGTTCTTGACGTAACGATCCAGCCATAGGTCACATTCATACAATAGATGTAATATGTTCTCTTTGGCGGCGTAGCCATGACTCTCATAGGGCAATACGACATAACGTGCGATCGCCCCGTGGCCTTTTAGGGCACTGAACAGGCGCTCGGATTGGATCGGAAAGGTTCCGGAGTTGTTATCCATCTCACCATGTATGATTAATAAAGCTCCATGTAGCTTATCGGCAGACATGAATGGCGACATGGCATTATATATTTCCGGTACTTCCCAATAAGTACGGGTCTCTGTTTGGAAGCCGAACGGGGTAAGCGTACGGTTGTAAGCCCCGCTACGTGCGATGCCGGCTTTGAACAGCTTGGTATGTGTTAATAGATTCGCTGTCATGAAAGCTCCATAGGAATGTCCTCCTACGGCTACACGATTCGGATCACCTACACCCATCTCGGAAATGACTTTTACGGCCGCCTCGGCGTTCATTGTCAATTGCTCAATGAAATCATCGTTCGGCTCCGCTCCCTCACTGGTACTAACGATCGGCATCTCGACATTTTCCATTATACAGAATCCACGTAAAACCCAATAGACGGGAGAACCATAGTTGATATTCGTAAACATGTATTGAGAACCTCGTACCTGAGAAGCCTCGGCCTTGCTTTTATATTCTCTCGGATAGGCCCACATTAAGACAGGTAATGGACCGTCCTTCGCTTTATCATATCCGGCAGGGAGGTATACGGTCGCTGTTAGATCCAAACCATCCGCACGTTTATACTTGATCTTTTGTTTGCTAACGTTTGCCATGGCCGGATATGGATTGGCGAAATGAGTCAATTGAGCGAATTTTTTCTTTCTCAAGTCACGAGAGCAGAGATTCGCCGGTTCTGTAATGGATTGACGTGAAGTGATCAATTGCAGCTTTTCCGGATTCGCTACCTTTAGGATGGTCTCATAATATCCGTCCTCGCAGCGCCAAAGTTCCGTGTTCTTTTTTGTTTTCAAATTGTAACGGCTAAGGTAAGGCATATCCCCTTTAGGTGAGGCTCCTTGGGCAAGCATCAATAACTCATTGTGGGCTTTATTGGTATAAACGATATATTTGCCATACGCATTTTTTATCGTAAGTGGATTTCCCGGATTGTTGTAATTATCGTCGGTGGATACATCGAATAATAGAACCGGAGACTCAGAAGAGCAAGGCTTAAAAGTAAATGTCCTGTTTTTACGAGTCTCCCGGGAAGTCTCGATCAATAAAGCGAAAGCATCGTCATTCCACAGGATGTTGCGGAAACGTTTCTCTGTCTTTGCGACTTCCTGTTTCTCGCTGTTGAACGGATAGCTTATTTGGTAGATAATATCCATGAAATCAGTCTTGTTTTGCTTAGGATCTCCTTTATCTTGCGCTTCCGCCCAGTAAACGGTAGCCGGTTGATCCGATCTCCATCCGAATTGGCGGGGATAAGGCGAGGTCGTGTCATATCCCATCGGTATATTAATGGTTGGATTATCCGCTAACGTATAAATGGAATTGCCTTGTAAGTCTATGACCTCGAACTTTTGTGGAAAGTTATATACCGGTACTTGATAGGAATACGGACGATGGACTGTTGCGATAAGTAGCAAAGATTTATCCGGGGATAATGAAAGCGTACTGCCGTAGATTGCTGGTTTTCCGATCTCGTACACAATGCCCTCTTTTATACGTACCAATTGGGAGGTGAAATAATAGTCGAATAATTGCTCGTCGTATGGATTTTTCAGCAAGTCTTGATAGGTACGAGCGGGCATCACCTTTCCGGTACTTTCTTGAATGATGGGCCCGGATGGGACTGTGGGTTTCTCTGGTGCCTTACCCCTGTTTTCCGGAACCATAAGCGTAATAAACTCATTGTCGCTAATCCATAAGATCTCCGCTCCACTTGTCGCATTGATTTTACGGGTACTTACTTTCTGAGCTACGGGCTGTTCCGGGGTACAGTTATAAAGATATACGCCATTCGCTTCTTCCACGAATAGAGCTACCTTATTGGATGAAGGAGAGAATGAGGCTTCTGTGATTACCGCGTTGTCAGGAATTCCTTCTATCTTGATTTCTTCTTGAGTAGCGATGTTCATTAAACTGGCACCCGTATATTCGGCTTGCCGGCTCGTATTGAATGTTTCGGGACTGATACGCATTCCCGCTAATTTAAGCTCCGGTTGCGCAAGCTTGGCGATAGACCGGTACGGGGAACGCTCTAACTGGAGTGCCCACTGATTGTTATCACTAATTCGGATGATCGGGGATAATTTGGCTAGGGCCACTTCCTCTATTACGGCTGGAGGACGTTGATAATGTGTTTCTTGCGCTATTCCAGGACATATAAGCGCTAAAGAGAGCAGAGCTGAAAAAGCTTACACGAAAGGAATGTAAAGCGGTAGACTTTGATAAGAATTTTCTGTCGTTCCTTCTTGTCGGAATGTTGACGGGACTGATTTTCGGCGTTTTATGGACGCTCGGTATGATGATTTTTGCGTTTCTGTTTGAAATGTTCGCCGGGAGCAGTGCCGTTGAGGCGTTACAAGCGATAGTTGACAGTGAGTGGCTCTGTGAATTCGGAGCGTTCGGACTTGTGTCCGGGCTTGCGATGACGGTTGTAATGTATTTGGCAGGAAGAAAATAAGAGGTATAAATTATGCTTACTATGAGAAAAGGTTTTTCGATTTCCTTTGCCGATAAACTCAGCGAAGGTTATAAAATGGACGGAAAATTCTTCACCGCAAACGTATCGGCACAAAAAACTCTGCCCTTGCTTGAAAATTTCATAAAACTGCACGAAAACGAGAGGCTGTTCTTTATTCTGGAGCTTCCCACTCCAAAAACCGCCGAGCCTAAGGACGAAAACGGGAACATCATCGCTTTCCACAAGGATATTTATTATCTTGACGATTGCACCTCCGCTATGATAAGAGATGTGCTGGATATTGTCGGAAAAATACTTCTCGATGACGGAATATCACAGTTCGGCGTCGGCTCTCATATAACAAACGATGAAATGATGATATGCAAGTACAACATCGTCAACCTGTACCGTAACGATGAGCAAAGCACCCTTTATGACGGATTTTTCGAAAATGCCGGCATACGCAAGGCGGATAACCTCGTCACCGCATGGGATATGCTTTCACCCACAACTCCGGGCGAATGCACGATGTGCGAACAGGACGGCAGGACAGTCTATGATATACCGCCCGTGTTCGCCGAGCTTGGAATGTATATGGCGGAAAGATGCGAGGAACAAGAATATTCACAGCGTGATATAAAAAGCATATAATACTAAAAAAGCGACAGAAGTTACGGTGGCTCCGCCCTTGAATTGCCGTACATGGCTTTACCTGTCGCTTTTTTTGATTTCAGAACCCGTACAGGCAGTAGTTTTTACATAAATATTGCGAGAAATTTAAACTCCTGTTGCAAAAATCCGCCCGTTATTCAGGATAAACACTGAAAAATGAATTAAAAATGCAGGAATCTGCAGTATGACGGATATTTACATTCATACGTCATAATTGACAAAAAACGTCCCGATTCCGATAAAAAGAAGTGAAAAACCCGAAAATCAGTCGCACTCGCAACCCGATTTTCGATATACTGTTGGCACAACTGCATAACCACTTTACGAAATATTCACCAATATATTATGCAGATTTCACAAAATGCAAGAAACAAATAAAAAACTTGCAAAAAAGCGTTGACAAATCACCCCGCCGTCAGTATAATAATACTTGTAAGCAACGGAGCTACACGAACACAAAAAGTTCGTGCGGCTCCTTTTGTTTTAAGCGGGATTGCAAAAGTTCTGCAGTATCTGCAAAGGCGCAGAGGGGTGCAGATAGAATTTTTTCAGACCCGTTTCAAGAAAAAAGCGGCACAGCCGCAGTCAGAAAATTACCTATTGAAAGGGGCGGTTATCAATGGATTTCTTATCCACGCTAACTCTTGCTGCCGAGTCGGCAGACAAAATTCAGGAAACCGTTAACGCCACGATGTTCAACGTCGGCGACGGCAACGGTATATGGTACCTTATCGGTGCCGCATTGGTATTCTTTATGCAGTGCGGTTTCGCAATGGTTGAAACAGGTTTCACCAGAGCAAAGAATGCCGGCAACATTATAATGAAAAACTTAATGGACTTCTGCCTCGGTACGATTGCATTCGTACTTCTCGGCTTCGGTCTGATGCTTGGCGAAGATACATTCTTCGGACTTATCGGTGTTCCGAATCTTGACGTTCTTACTCAGCTTTCAGACTTCAACAGATGTGCAGAGTTCGTATTCAACTTAGTATTCTGCGCTACCGCAGCAACGATAGTTTCAGGTGCTATGGCAGAGCGTACAAAGTTCATCAGCTACTGCATCTACTCATTCGTTATCAGCCTTGTCGTTTATCCTATCGAGGCTCACTGGATCTGGGGCGGCGGCTGGCTCGCACAGCTCGGCTTCGTTGACTTTGCAGGTTCAACGGCAATACATATGGTCGGCGGTCTTACGGCTCTTATCGGTGCCGCAATGGTCGGACCCCGTATCGGCAAGTTCAGCAAGGACGGTAAGCCCAGAGCTATCTTAGGTCACTCAATCCCTCTCGGCGCACTCGGCGTATTCATCCTCTGGTTCGGTTGGTACGGATTCAACGGTGCCGCAGCTTCCAACGTAGATTACCTCGCAGATATATTCCTTACCACAACAATTGCTCCCGCAGTTGCAACGGTAGTAACGATGATTTTCACTTGGCTTAAAAACGGCAAGCCCGATGTTTCGATGTGCCTTAACGCATCGCTCGCAGGACTTGTAGCTATCACGGCTCCCTGTGCAGATACAGACGCACTCGGCGCAACAATAATCGGTATTGTTTCAGGCTTACTGGTTTGCTTCGGTGTTTGGCTGCTCGACTACAAGCTCAAAGTTGATGACCCTGTCGGCGCAGTAGCAGTACACTTCTTCAACGGTCTATGGGGCTCTATCGCAGTAGGCTTATTCGCAACAGGTAAAGGTCAGAACGGCATCACGGGTCTGTTCTACGGCGGCGGATTCAAACAGCTTGGTATCCAGTTACTCGGTGTTGTTTCGGTTTGTGCATTCACAGCAGTAACGATGTTCCTGACATTCTATATCTTAAAGCACACGATCGGCCTCAGAGCTTCAAGAGAAGAAGAGCTCAAGGGTCTTGATACAACAGAACACGGTCTGCCGAGTTCCTACGCAGATTTCGTTATCGCAGGCGACAGCGTATACAGCGGTTCTTCCGCAGAAGATACAGCAGTTGTTACTACGGCTGCTCCTGTTGAAACATCTGTACCCGTACAGCACGTTTCAAAGGCAAGAGCTCCTATCAGCGACAGCGATGTAAAGATGACAAAGGTAGACATTATCGCAAACCAGGAGAAGTTCGAAGTTCTCAAGCACGCACTTTCATCTATCGGCATCACCGGTATGACGGTATCTCATGTAATGGGCTGCGGTATGCAGAAGGGTTCAACTGAGTTCTATCGTGGTGTTCCCGTAGATGCAAGACTTCTTCCCAAGATGAAGGTCGAGATCGTAGTTTGCAAGGTTCCTGTTGAAAAGGTCGTAGAGGTTGCCAAGAATGCACTCTATACCGGTAAGATAGGCGATGGTAAGATTTTCGTATACGACGTTGAAAACGTAATCAAGGTTCGTACAGGCGAAGAGGCTTACGAGGCTCTGCAGGATAACGATTAACGGTAATCCGGAATTTAACATTGGTTCTTCCTTGAATGTTTTGCACCGTCCTTTTTATAAGGACGGTGCATTTTTGCGTTAAACACTTGCTTTTTTCTCCGAAATGTAGGATAATATACTATAGATATTTATGCCCCGTCGGCAAATAAAAAACAAGAGGTATTACTATGCAATTCAGACAGGTAGATGTATATACGAAAAGTGAAGCGATACAGGTGCTTGTAATGCGCCTGTCCGAGCTTGGACTTAACGGATTTATAATTCACGATCCCGCCGATTTTGAGGAGTTCCTCGAAAACAAGGAATATAACTGGGATTATGTAGATGACAGCCTTATGGGGCTTAAAACCGTAGAACCGCACATAACCTGCTATGTGCAGGATAATGAACAGGGTGCGGAAATGCTCTCTGCGCTCGGCGGCACTCTTGATGAGCTTAAGGAAAACGATACGGATGATTTTTACGGAAGCCTTGACGTAACGATAGATTGCGTGCGTGAGGAGGACTGGGCGAATAACTGGAAGCAGTATTACAAGCCGTTTACAGTAGGCGAAAAGCTGATAGTAAAGCCGAGCTGGGAAGAAGTAGAGAATACAGACGGCAGAAAGATACTTGAGATCGACCCCGCTTCGTCATTTGGAACAGGTCAGCACCACACCACCCGTCTTGTAATGGAGCTTCTCGAAAAGCAGATACACGAGGGCGACAGAATGCTCGATCTCGGCACGGGAAGCGGCATACTGTCCATCGCAGGACTTCTGCTCGGCGCAAAGCAGGCGGTAATGGTGGATATATTCGAAAACTCGGTACGCACCGCAAAGGAAAATACCGAAAAGAACGGCTTTGGCAGTGATATGGTTTCCGCTTATATAGGAAATATCAGCGATGATGAGCCGCTCAGAGAGAAGATAGGCACAGGCTTTGATATAATTACCGCCAATATAGTAGCAGATGTAATTGTGTCAATGTCGCCGTATTTCAGCGGATTTTTAAAGAAGAACGGCAAGCTGATAGTGTCGGGCATTATCACCGAGCGACTTGACGAGGTGCTGTCGGCACTGAAGGAAAACAATATAAAGGTTGAAAGCATATCGGAAAAAGAGGGCTGGAACGCTATTCTTTGCACCTGCAATCCGTAACGTAAAATGCGTATGCACCATATAATGAGATAAACTGTCAGAAGGAGTTGATCTTATGAGTGGTGCATACTTAATGCTTTTCGCTATGATTTTTCTCGGTATTATGGGGGCTGTTAACGTTATTCTTTTCATCGGAAATCTCGGCATGCCCGCCACTCCGCCTGTCAGCGTAACGCCCGACGGCTGTGACGATGTGGAGGGAAAGGTAAGAGCCGCCCTTAAAGCGACAGACGGCAAGGTTATAATAAATGCCGGCGAAGAATTGCTCAGCGACAGCGAGTTCGCTGTTATATGCCGTAATCTTATCGCTGACTGTCCGAGAGTGACACTTAGAGCGACAAAGAAAAAACAGATATAGAATCTGAAGAACTGGAGGCTGCGTGTTGGATAATCAGAAGGTCGATATTTCTGTAGAGCTGAGCGGCTCTGTGGAGGACGTTATATATAAAAATGCCGATAACGGCTACACTGTCATAAATCTCGGCTGTGACGAAGGACTTATAGCGGTAGTCGGAAATCTGGGCGATGTGAACGAGGGCGAACGGCTTAGTCTGCGTGGCGGATGGATAACAAGCCCTAAGTACGGCAGACAGTTCAAGGCGGCAATGTGCGAGCGCTCAATGCCGGAAACGGAAAGCGAAATATCCGCCTATCTCGGCTCAGGCGTTATAAAAGGGCTTGGCCCCGCCATAGCAAAGAAAATAGTAAAGCAGTTCGGTACGGAAGCACTGGATATAATAGATAACGATTGTATGCAGCTCACCGTGATAAAAGGCATAACCTCCGACAAGGCGCTGTACATATCAAACGAATATCACAAGATAACAGGTGTAAACGAGGTCATAAAATTTCTCGGCGAATATAATTTCGGACCTGCCCACGCAATAAGCGTATGGTCTGCATTTGAGCACGACAGCATAAAGCAGATCAAGACAAACCCCTACATACTATGCACAAGCGGCATAGATATAGATTTTCGCTCGGTCGATCGTATGGCGGCAGATCTCGGCTTTGATGCGGAGAACAGCGATCGTGTACGGGCAGGTATAGTGTACGTTCTGCACGAAAACGCAAACGCAGGTCATACCTGCCTGCCGACTGAAAAACTGCGTGAATCTGTCTGCGATAATCTCGGAATCGAACGCAGACAGTTTGAATCCTGCCTTGACGACTGCGAGGAGAAGGACTGGGTAGTAAGAATAACGCTCGGAAAGCGTGAGTTTGTGTATCTCCCCGAATACTACCTTGCCGAAACCTATATAGCGAAAAAACTTGCCTTTATGCTGAGAACCTCCGCACAGTACGAAAAGGATTATTCCGATGAGATAAGAGGAGTAGAATTTTCGGAGAATATACAGTACGAGGATCTTCAGCGTGCGGCTATCAGCGCCTGCCTTACAGGCTCTGTATTTATTCTGACAGGCGGTCCCGGCACAGGTAAAACCACCACCCTGAACGGTGTTATCAAGATTCTTAAAGCGCAGAAGAAACGCATACTTCTGTGCGCCCCGACAGGCAGAGCGGCAAAGCGTATGTCCGATCTTACAGGCGAGCCTGCAAGAACTATCCACAGATTGCTTGAGGTCGATTTTACCGCAAAGGGCGAGCTTAAATTCAAGCGCAACGAAACAAATCCGCTCCCTGCCGATGTTGTAATAGCCGATGAAATGTCGATGGTTGACGCACTTCTTATGTGTTCGCTTGTAAGAGCGATAAAGCCCACATCTAAATTCATTATGGTAGGCGACTCAAATCAGCTTCCGTCCGTAGGCGCAGGAAACGTGCTGAAGGATCTTATAGCGTCGCATTATATTCCGTCCGTGGAGCTTAAAGAGATATTCAGACAGGCGGCACAGAGCCTTATAGTAACAAATGCCCACAGGATAGTAAACGGCGAATTTCCCGTACTTGACGACAGACAGAATGACTTCTTCTTTATGAACAAGTCGCTTGAAAGCGATATTGCCGAACTTGTGATACAGCTTGCAAAACAGCGTCTGCCCGACACCTACGGATTTTCGCCGATAGACGATATACAGGTGCTTTGCCCCACGAAAATGGGTATGGCAGGAACAAAAGAACTTAATAAACAGCTCCAATCGGCACTGAACCCGCCGTCACAGAATAAGGCGGAGCTGAAATTCTTCGATGTTATTTTCAGAACAGGCGACAAGGTAATGCAGACGAAGAATGATTACGATGTGCTGTGGACAAAAAACAATGAAAAGGGAAGCGGAATTTTCAACGGAGATATAGGAATCATCCGCTCGGTAGACCGCTTTTCCCAGAACGTGACCATAGACTTTGAGGGCAGAGTAGCGATATACACCTCCGAAATGCTGAGAAGGCTCGAACACGCTTATGCCATCACGATACATAAAAGTCAGGGCAGCGAGTATGATGCGGTGATAATTCCGATAACCGCCTTCACACACAACCTGCTTTACAGAAATCTGCTTTACACGGGAGTTACCCGTGCCAAGAAAATGATAATAGTTATCGGCACAAGGGAGCTTGTGAAAACTATGGTGGATAACAACAGGAAGATGCTGCGTTATTCGCTGTTAAGACCGCTGCTCGAAATAGAGATGAACCGCAAGGATACCGAAGAAACCGATGACGAAAAAACACAGAGCGATTAATATCTCCATGATATAAAAACAGGATGTGCTTACTTCCTACGGTCTGCTTGATGCAAATAAATACAATTATGCTGTCTTTTCATAAACCGATTCGACATTGGCATAGTATGTAATTCCTTCTCTTGAAATTAAATAATTTGTAACTCCGAAAAGCACCTTCTCGCCTTTAGCAAGGTTCGCCTTACAAACTACTTTGAACATTTCATTTCCGCAATTCACCCAATAACGTATCCCTTTACATTCTATAACCACACCGATAAAAGTATCGTATTTTTCAAATAACATAATTCTGTTCCTCCTTGCAAAAAAAATATACAATAAAAGCATAGCCGACCGGCTATGCTTTTATTGTACCGCCACCCGCATAAATATGCTAGGCTAACTTTTCTGATTTTTGGGAATATTTTTAGCCTCGTTCAGCTAAATTCGGAACATTTAATTCGATTGAATATGATTGCTCTTATTTGATTTCATATACCAGAAAATCTCTCACTGCAACTTTTTCGCTGATGTAATCATCATATGAAATCCGATTTTCTTTCAGATAACTCTTAGTAATTTCATCTATGGAAGCTATGTATTCCTCTTTATGCTTTTCAATATATTGCTTATAATATGGACTTTCATCATTAAATGTGTAATAAGTTTTGCTCATGACTTCGTAGTTGCTTATTTCGAAATTTCTATGACTGTAAAGATTTGAAGGGCTGACGGTAGCTGCTATAAAATTACTGCTGTCTTTTGAAAGATAATAGCACAATTTCAAAGTAAGCCTCTGAAAGCCAAGACCTCGATACGTCATTCCGCTTTCTCCCGGATTTACAATCACAGCATCATAAATCGAAAAGCTTGATGATTCATCGATCTCCTTTTTTTCCATCCAATCAATTACAAGTTTACTTGTCTGATAATAATCACAAAGTTCCGTTTTGTCTTTTGTGATATTAGGTATGATTATAGCTTCACACACAAGTATATTTTCACCGCCTGAAACATCTTCGATCACCCAGATAAATCCATTATCTATTCCGTATTCTAATTCATTTTCTTCGCTTCTTATGAATATTTTTCTACTGAACGGCGAAGAAGGCGAATTTATCTTTATAAGCCTCTCTAGATCATTTTCAGAAGCCGGTCTTAATCTGAATTTTGTTTTTACACTATTACGGTTTACCATAGAAAAATCCAATACCGCTTTTTTATTCTGTGAGTATTTTTGATAATAATCATATGCTATATGTGACAGCAACAGATCATTTTCAGGATGTACAATATATCTCTGATTTATTTTGTTTCTGACCTCAAAATCATAATAATCATATATTTTTTCGTATGCGTTGAAAATCGGTGTATAAATTTCTGAATCTTTAAAAATAATCTTTTCCTGAATATACTTGTTATTGACTGCCGATGTAAAACTATTTGCGACAGAATTAAAAAATGATAAAAACTCATAAGTACCGTTTAAGAGATTTCTGGACAACTGATTTAAATAATCGATATAATCTTTCAGTTCTGTCTGAAGTGAATCATCATTCAAATCTTTGTCATTTTCTATATACCGTCTGATTTTGTTAAAGCACGAATCTATATATTTTTTATTAGCCGGCAATTTATCATATAAGTCAAATGATATAGTTGCAGTCGGATCACCGTTTATCTGAATGCAAGCTGCAACTGTCTTAAGAAAATAGTTTGCAAGCCTCAACTTCAATTCGCTGATATCGCAATATAAAAAATCTATACTATCAATATTTGTTTTCAGTTTTTTGACCTTAGTTTTAATCGGACAATCGAGTCGCAGCCATTTATCAAGAATTGTATCCAATATTTCTTTAAGTTTGTGTGCTATATCCTCGTCTGTCGCATTGTCATTGTCGGATAATTCTTTAATCTCTTTGCATATATAACTGCAATCTTCTACTGAGAACTGACTGCTAACTCCATATTTACCGAACTTGTTGTTGTAGTATTCACGTATATAAGGAATTTTACAATTCAACGGATTCTCGGTTAAATCTTCCCATTTATACTCGGTCAACATTTTTTGAATGTTGCTTCCGGATTTTGAATACTTGAATTCATCACCGTTATTGTTCATTTTATTATAATCGATAAAAACAAGTTTAATAATCATGCTGTTGTCGACTTTCAAAATATTTCCAATTGTAAAAATCAAGTATTGCAAATCAAATACAGGTACATACGATTTCAGTAACTCTATATACCGTTCTTCCAGCAATTCCAAAAAAGGTTTCATCGACATGGAATTTTTCATATCGGCAGAAACAGTCTTTTTGTTTGTTATGGGATTATCTTTATAAAGTTCATTTTCATCCTTGCAAACCGGAAACAGAGAAACAATCAAAAGGTACAGCAGAGCTTCAGCGAGAGTTTTTTCGTTTGATTTAAGCTCATTAATAAGATAAACCAGCTTATTTTTTTCATACCATTCGCAGCTTGCAAATTCAATCATTTCAAAGACGTCCATGTTGTCTTTTATATTAATGTGCCATTTGGATTTTTGCTTGTTTTCGATGATCTCTTTAAGGTGCTCTACCCACTCATCGATATTATCTTTCATGGCATTTTTGAAATCATTTAAAGCTGGCTTCTGATCAAAACGTATATCGCCCGTGCTACTTAAGTAATTGCTATTTCTATTAAACAAACTTGTGCTTATTTTTTCATTAGCGTAATAACCGCATCCGTTATATAAATCTGTTTCAAAAATTTTGTTAAATATCGTTGTATAAGATAACTTTCCACGTACAGATACAAATATTGTCGGAGCTTTTCCGTTATCGTCGACGACTATTCGTCTGATAATGTTTCTAAAAGAAAATTCTTCTCTATTTTTCATATACCAATCTCCTTTTCAAAATTTAGTTCGTATTCAAACTACAGATACTCCAGATATAAGTATATCACCTTTATTTTTGAAAATCAATACAATGCAAAAACAGTGATTTATGTTCCGAAAACTATGACTTATATTCCGAAATGTACACAAAAATCAAAATTATATCTATTTTTCATCAAATTTATCTCGTTTGTGTTAATTGAGTACCGAAAATCGTCATGCTATAATAATCATAGCGAAAACGAAAGGAGCTGATCCCCATGAATAATACGTCTTAACTCAAACAGGCACCCCATCATAAAAACTCAATCCCAATTCATAGGAGGAAAACAAAATGTCAAGATCAATAATAATGAAGAAGATCGCCACAATTGCAATGGCAATCCTGATGATGATAACTGCAACATGCACAGGCACATTAAGTTCGATAGCACCCTCTTTTTCTATCTCCGCTTCAGCGGCAAGCTACACTGTAAACGATGCAAGAAAAGATCTTGCGATAGTTAAAAAACATAATTACGTTATTTCGTACTATAGAAGCACAAACGCTAAAACCGTGGTAAAAGCAGTCCAGCGTCTCACAAACTACATCACCGGAAGTAAACTTGCTATTGATGGCATTTTCGGCGATGCTACACGCTCTGCTACCAAAACCTTACAGCGCCGTAACAATATAACCGCAGATGGTATAGTTGGAAGAGAATGGGAAAAGGCAGTTGAAAAATGCCTTAATAAGCTTGCTTCAAAAAATACCGTCAAAAGCTCCAAAACTTCAGGCGTAAAGCTTGACCTTAATCGTGCAAGAGAATACGCAAAAGCCCATTGGAGTAAGAGCCGTAGAAACCCCCACTACAATTACTACGCAGGTAATAATTGTGCAAATTATGTCAGTCAGATCCTTGAGTATGCCGGACTTAAGACAGATTCAGGTTGGCACAACGCAAAATACAATTACATTAATTGTGGTGGTTTGCAGAATTACCTCTATAAGACATATAATGTAAAATATGATAGAAATTTAAATATAAAAGCCGGAGATATAATTGTCACAAATGGTGATCTTGGCCATGTGATGTTTGTGATGGAGGTAAAAAATGGAAAAATAATTGCCAATGCAAATACTAACGACCGAAATCAGACAACTGTCAATCGTTCTGTTATATATGGAGTGATACACACAAGCGTCCTTTTTTAACCGCACAACATAGCAACGAAAGCCGGGCATCAGCCCGGCTTTTTTCGCATCATCACCCTAATTCTTGTCTTCTTCGTTCTTCTTCTCTTTTCTGAACACGAACACCTTGCTGAAAACATAGTTCAGCACCAGTACAACAATGTTCGAGAACACCTTAGCGCAGAACTCATAAAGCCCGTTCTCGATGCCCGGAAGATTTACAAGCAGGAACATTATTATAAGGTCGACAAACAGCGTGAACAGCCTTGCCGCATAGAATGACAGCGCCTGAAGGGTGTTTTTTGCAAAGCCCTTTACCTTGCTTTGAAATACCCATATCCTGTTTGTGATATACGCAAATGTCACCGAC
>ENA-OPSJ01001670-OPSJ01001670.1-human-gut-metagenome-genome-assembly--contig:-NODE-1670-length-16155-cov-2.428075_pt1 | contig 16155 bp, 9 predicted proteins | sample MGYA00241801_ERZ501893 | MGnify/ENA primary metagenome ERZ501893 (study PRJEB25962, sample SAMEA2042219) | human gut metagenome | biome: human gut; feature: human-associated habitat; material: faeces...
CCGCCGGTCAGGGTCTTCAGAACGTGAGCAATTTTCATGGTTAGTAGGTTTGTAATCCGTTGACTAAAAAATAGAAATAATAGAAGGTGTTGCCGAACTGTGGCCGGAAAGCCTCCGCCATTTGTGCCTCCGTCATACCGGCGCATTGTTGGGTAAACTCCATAAAACGCTGGTAACTGTCTTTCACTTCCTGGTCGAAAGGCATGTGGCTGATGTCTACCTTGTTTTCCAGATGGCCGTACAAGTAGGCAGCTTCCTGGTAGTGGCGCGGCATGGGCTTCCCGTTATGCAGGGTGGCATATTGGAAGAAGCGAGGCCAGAAAATGTCGATGTCCTTCATCTGTAAGGCCGCTATCAAGGTTTGTTCCTGATAGAGCGGGTCGTCGCTCTCGCCGTAAGCAAAGGTTCTCAGCAGGAACATTTCGATGACGTTCAGGTCTGAGTTCAGTTTGTCTTCCTTGGGCAGTAGCCGGATAATCGGCGCAAACTCTTTGCTTTTCCGTATTTGTTCCGGATGGTCGAGGTAAGTCTCGTATTTCTCGGCCCACTCTTTGTGGAAAAGAGTGCGTTTGAGCATGTCGATGTATTTGCGTGCCACTTTGTAGTCGCCGCCCGCGATAGAAGTTTTGGCCATGTATTTCAGGTATTCCGTCCGCCATCCGAACGTCACACCGTCTTCCATGCACCAACGATAGCAATAGTTTTCCTGTCCGTAGTGGTAATACAAGGCTTTGCCGCCTACGTGGGCCAACCGTACGAGGAACGGCGCGTTGGGGCGCGCGCCTCCTTCCCTGTATTGGAACATTTCGTCACCGGCCCGTCCGAGGCGGAACAAAGCCAGGTTCTTGTTCATGACCATCAGGCGGGTAGGCTCTGCCGTTCCGCTCAGGAAAATGGCCGGAATCTGTTCCCAGTCTTCTTCCTCTATGGCACGTGCCATCAGCAGTTCCTTACGGAAATTCTCATCCACATACCACGCCTTTTTCAATCCCCATGCGGTGGCCGCACATACAAGCAAGTGAGCCAGAAGGATGAGAGGGTATTTCTTGATGGCCGGCACGTAATCATAGAGGACGGCACCGCCAGTGGCAGGAAAAACAATATATAATAAGGTGTACGATAGTCTGCGAATACTTCTCCGCCTGCATCGAAACTCGGCAGGGCAGCCGTGTAGATTTCGCTGATGGCTGTTTGGCTATAAAAATGCCATACCGCAAGGGGGACTCCGACGAGCAGCAACAGTCCCCATACCGTAGGGATGACGCGGTTCTTATATAGCGTGCCCGGCATACGCCAACAGAGCACTACCATGTAGCCCATGCCGGCCAATGCGTATGCCCCGAATAAAGGATAACCGGCGAGAAGCCATACGGTCATCCACGCGTAGCCCCAATATGGGTTCCGGTGGGCTGTACGGCTGAAAACCCATACGGCCGACAGGGCCGCCAGTATGCCAATGGAGGCCGTGAAGAAATAACCTTGTAATTTGATATAATAAATGAAATAGCCCATCTCTACGATGCCGGCCAGCAGGGCAGCCGGTACCAAAGCGGGAAGAAAACTCCATGAAGGGGAAAGCCTGAAGGCCGAGCGCATGACGAAGCAAATGCAGACCCAAACGGCTATGAGAAGGGCTGTTCCGACAGCCGGGTAATAAAAAAACTGCGTGAGGAAACAGGCTGCCCATTGCAACGTGCCGCCCGGATATGCCGCGAGCGTATGATAGAAAGTACTGTCCGGCAAGAAGAGGTTGAGCTCTTGTATCCGGAAAAGTGTTTCTTTCTCATAAGTGTACAGGCAAAAGCCGAGAATGACAGGAAAGACGATGCCATAGAACCATGGCATCCCTTTCTCCACATAACGCCGGAACCGCATATGCGCCTTGCCGGACGGGGCGTAGGCTTCGGGATTGAACGGTTGTGAAAAGTCGGTATTCATGATATTTAAGTTATTTTTTCCACAAAGGATTAGGTTTTCCTCTTCAAAGTTAATAAATCTTGTGCGAACACGTAATATTTTAGCAAAAAACTTTGCATTTTAGAGAGAAAAAAGAACAAAAAACGTATCTTTGTATGCAGTTTCTAAATGATTAACTAACCGCGTCTGTGACGCAATAAAACAAATGTACCATGTTTAGACAATTGATGTTTTCTTGTGCTTGTCTGGCCGTTCTTTCGGCTGAGGCGCAAAAAGACAAACCTTGGTGGTTGGATCCCGAGGTGAACGAAGTAAACACCATGGCTCCGCGTGCGGCGTTTTTCGCATACGAGACAGAGAATCTGGCAAAGGCAGACCAGAAAGCCCGGTCGGAACGTTATCTGTCATTGGAAGGCAAGTGGAAATTCAATTTTTCCAAGGACCACGACAAAGCCCCTCGCGACTTCTATTCCCTGAAGTACGACGATTCGCAATGGACGGACTTTCCCGTGCCCGGCATCCTGGAGTTGAATGGTTACGGAGATGCCATTTACAGCAACAATGGTTATCCATGGAGAACACAATTCAGACCCGAACCTCCTTTCGTGGAAGAGCGTAACAATTATACGGGGTCGTACCGTAAGATGGTGACCGTGCCTGCCGATTGGAAAGGTGAGCGGATTTACCTGCACGTGGGTTCGGCTACGTCCAACCTGATGGTATGGGTGAACGGCAAATTCGTGGGATACAGCGAAGACAGCAAGGTGTCGGCGGAATTCGACCTGACGAAGTATCTCACGCCGGGCAAGGAGAACCTGATTGCCATGCAGGTGATGCGTTGGTGCGACGGTTCGTACCTTGAAGACCAGGACTTCTGGCGTTTTACGGGAATCGCCCGTGAAGTGTATCTCTATGCACGTCCTCAGGCCCACATCGCCGACTTGTTCATTACGCCCGATTTGGTGAACAATTATCAGGACGGAACGTTGGAGGTGAAACTGAATGCCGTGGGAGCCAAGGGTGAGACCGTGATGTTCTCCCTGAAAGACAAGGGGGGAAAAGAAGTGGCTGCGCAGACGGCTAAAGTCGGAGGAAACGGTGAAGTAAAAGTAAACTTCGATATCAAAAATCCTTTGAAGTGGACTGCCGAGACGCCGAACCTCTATACTTTATATACTACCTTGATGGACGGCAAGCAGGTGGCCGAGGTTGTGCCGCAGCGCGTGGGATTCCGCAAGGTGGAAATCAAGAACGCCCAAGTGTTGGTAAACGGACAGCCGGTGTTGTTCAAGGGAGCCAACCGTCACGAACTCGACCCGGTGACGGGGTATGTGGTGTCGATGGACCGCATGCTGGAAGACATCCGCGTGATGAAAGAGCTGAACATCAATGCCGTGCGTACCTGTCATTATCCCAACGACCCGCGTTGGTATGAACTTTGCGACATATACGGCATCTACATGGTGGCCGAAGCCAATATCGAAAGCCACGGAATGGGCTACGGCGACAAGACGTTGGCCAAGGAGCCGACTTATGAGAAGGCACACTTGGAGCGCAACGAAAGCAATATCAAGATTTACAAGAACCATCCTTCCATCATCTTCTGGAGCGTGGGTAACGAAGCCGGTTACGGGCCTAACTTCGAGAAAGCGTATGACTTGGTGAAGGCGTACGACCCGAGCCGTCCGTGCCAGTATGAACAGGCCGGACAGAACGGCAAGACGGACATCTTCTGCCCGATGTATTACGATTACGGCGGCTGCGACAAGTACTCGCAGGGCGACAACCCGCGTCCGCTCATCCAGTGCGAATATGCTCATGCCATGGGCAACTCCATGGGAGGATTCAAGGAATATTGGGACATGGTACGCAAGTATCCGAAGTACCAAGGCGGTTTCATCTGGGACTTTGTGGACCAGGGGCTGCGCGTGAAGAACAAACAGGGCAAGACGATATATGCTTACGGAGGCGACTTCGGCCGTTATCCCACCAGCGACCATAATTTCAACTGCAACGGTATCATCAATCCCGACCGCAAACCGAATCCTCATGCCAACGAAGTGCGTTACTACTATCAGAACATCTGGGCTACGGCCAAGGATTTGAAGGCTGGCGAGGTGGAAGTTTACAATGAGAACTTCTTCAAGTCGCTTGACGACGTGGAATTGCAGTGGACGTTGGAGTCGGAAGGAAAAGTATTGGCCAACGGGCGGAGTGCGCTCGACATTCCCGCACAGCAGAAACGTGTGGTGAAACTGGACGGCTACAGCTTGCCTGCGGACGTGAAAGGCGAAGTGGTGCTGAACCTCGATTTCGTGCTGAAGAAAGCCGAACCGATGCTCGATGCCGGCTATGCCGTGGCACGCGAACAGTTCGTGGTGAATCCTTATACTTTCCCCACGATGGAAAGCGTATTGGCTGTCACTTCCGGCAAATATGACACCCGAAAAGTGGAAAAAGAAGAAAAGGTGGCATGGGTCACATTGTCGGCAGGAAACACTTCTGTCACTTTCAACCATTGGAACGGTTGGATTGACTACCTCGACGTGGACGGGAAACCGATGTTGGAAGAGGGCTATGCCATCACTCCCGATTTCTGGCGTGCGCCGACCGACAACGACTACGGGGCAGGCACACAACGCAAGTTGCATGCTTGGAAGAATCCTGAGATGAAGATGAAGTCGTTCAAGGTGGTGGAAAATGAAGGCAAGGCCGAGAAGGGCGTCGAAGTGGTATATGACATGCCGTCGGTAGAGGCTACGTTGACGATGACTTATACGTTGACTCCGGCAGGTGAACTGGTGGTCAATGAGGCTATGACGGTCAATAAGGATGCCAAGCACAAGCCGGAACTGATGCGCTACGGTATGCAGTTGGTTATGCCGAAAGCCTATAATATGCTGACCTATTACGGAAAGGGACCGGGCGAGAACTACATCGACCGTAACAACGGAGACCGTTTAGGGGTGTACGACGCGAAGGTGGCCGACCAGTATTGGGGCTATGTACGTCCGCAGGAAAGCGGAAACAAGACTGAGGTACGCTATTGGCAGGTGAAGGATGAGAACGGCAAGGGATTGGAGTTCTATTCTTTCGCTCCGATGGAATGCAGCACGTTGAACTATTTGGCTTCGGATTTGGATGACGATTGGGACAAGAACGCCCACCAGAGCCATTCCGGCGACTTGACACCCCGTGATTTCAGCGTGGTCAAGTTGGCAGCGCGTCAGCGCGGATTGGCTTGCGTGAACAGTTGGGGAGCTATTCCGCTCGAACAGTACCGCATGCCTTATCAGGATTACAGCTTTACTTACGTAATCCGTCCGTTATGATGATACAATTTTCTATGTTTTAAATTTAGGTTAAATGTGAGGGGGTGTCTTCGTGAGAAGGTGCCCCTTTTTTATGGGCAAGACGCAGAGGAAGGGGAAGGCTTCGTTCAAGATTTAAGGATTTTGGAAAGGCTTTTTCATCGGGCTGAGATTTGAAAATCGTTTGCCGCAGAACGGAAAATCGTTCGCCTGAGATTGATTTTTTGTTTGGCGCAGAACGGAACGCCAATTTCTTCATACCTATAAATACTTGTTTCATAGCCTGTTGTGTTTTCTTTTGAAAGCTATGGGTGTGTCGCTGCATGTCAATATAAATCCATGAAAACGATTCGCCCCCGAATGGCAAGTGATGCCGTTCGGGGGCGAACTGTTGATACCGTGGCAAGGCCGTCGGATGCCTTGCGGAAGCCCTTGTGAGGGGTTATGGAACCATTACCTTGACGGAGTGGCTTCCGGCTTTTACCACATAAATACCTCTTGAAAGGCGTGCCGTACGGGGAACCTGTTGGCCGCTGATGGCGTAAATCCGGTAATTGTCCGTACCGTCTACGATAACATGGCCGTCACGTACGAAAACTTTGAACGGGGCGGATCCGATTGTACCTTTGATACCTGATTCACCTTCTTTGGGAGAACTTACGGCTATCCAGCCCATGATATCGCCATTGTTGGTGGCGTTGTCTATTTCCTTGATAGTTTCGTTGGTCTTGTCCTTTTGGCGGATGATTTTCACTCCTGTGGTGGCGGGCATGTCTTTGATGTCCGTATTGCTTTCGTCCGTCGTGTAGCTGCTGATTCTGTATACGGAGGCACAATCATAGTTGTTGGTCTGGGGACCAAACAGCATGATGGGGCTGAACAATCCTATGGCATTGCCCGTCTCGTCCACGAGATTGACTTCGCGGGCACGTCGGCCGTCCACCTTGTCCTCTGCATTGCGGCCCACAGTCAGAATCTTACCGTCGTCCATCTTGGCGGTTCCCGGAGTAGCTGCCACGTAGAAGATATCTTGTCCGGCAAAGGTGCTGGTCGTTTCGTCCACAGCGGCTTGTCGGGCCAGTTTGACAGCGAAGCCTTTGTTCGTGATGTCCCAAACCTTGACTACGTAGGGATATGCCTTGTAGCGTGACAACACGTTTGCAATGACTACCGGAGTTACACCTTCGGGGAACGGGGTGGCAAAACTGATCCACGTGGTGTCGTTCTTGATTTTGCTTGCACTTTCTCCCACTTCCATCGTGATGTCACCGATTTGGTGGGCACCCTTGCGCAGTACCATGAAGTCTGTGGTTTCCGGTTCCGTGATGGTTTGTTCGTAGTCCCCTTCGTTCCAAGGGAAGGCCCAGAAGGAGAATTTGTCGCTCAGCACGCTGACCACTGTATTGACTGGTACGACCTTTGAATCGTTATAGGAAAGCAAGCCTGCAAAAACGGCCGGTTTTTCATCTTCACCGATGGCATCGAATTCCGTATTGAACTCCTCTGTATCGCTGATTTCCAAGGTGCCGTACTGGAAGCCCGGTTCGCCCTTGGCTGCCACCAACGAGAGCTGTACTTCGTCCGTAGAACGCACGTTCCCGTCCATGTCGAAGTTGCGCACCCGGTACGTGTAAGTCCCCCGTTTGAAATCTTCGGGGAAGACTTCGTTGTACGCATAGGAATTCTTGTCCGGAGCTTCGTATTTCTGCAAGGTTTGCCATTCGCCATCGTCCAAACGCATTTCCAACAATGTGGAATCGGTGAAGCCCATGTTGTTCTTATACTCCCAATTGAGGGCCAACTTGCGCGTGCGTTCGGTATATTCCAAAGTCAGTCCTGAGGGCGTGCTGTACACCACCTTGGGCACGAACTCGTAGGATTTTCTGTAACCCATACCCGAGTTCATTTCGCCATACCATTTACCCAAGATGGAAGGACCAGTACCATACTTGTAAAGTTTGGAGCAATCGGCTTCGCTGTTCCAATAGGCATAACGTTCCACATAGTCGAAACTGTTCCAATTGGTGAGCACCTTGCTCATTACGTCGTAGTTTTTCTGTTGGTTCTCGGTTGAGAACGAACGGTCTGTGGCGAAGATTCCGTTGTTGTTCCACGAAGCTCCCCAAACAAATTCCGACACCCAGATGGGGCGTTTGTATTTGTCATAATAACCCTTCAGTTGGTTATTCAAGTTCCATTCAGGCCAATAGCAGTGCATGTCGAGAATATCGCAACGCCAACCGCGTTTGTCGATTTCTGTCATGAACTGTTCTAACCATGAGAGGCTTCCGTCGTGGGATGAAGGGGAACACAGGCGCATGCCGGTAGCCATAAGGTTTTCCCAGTTGTTGAGCACGGTCTCCACGCTTTGCGGATGGTCGTCGGCACTGTTGCCCGGTTCGTTGTTGGTCTGCATGTGGCAGGATTGGGTCACCTTTCCGCAGGTTGAGACAGAAGGCCAGTCTTCATAAATGTGATGGGGAACCCATTCGCAGTCTGGCTCGCGGCTTGCATTGCCCTGTCCCCAGTCATAGCACCATGTTACTTTGAGGGCGTTGACGATTTCTTCACTTGCATCGCTGGCGATACCTTTTTTCTGGAAATTATGCCACTTGAACACGCGATAGGAAGAAATCCTGTGGTCGAGCTCCATAGGTAGCTCGGCAAACTCCAAGTCTTCCTTATCGGCGACGAAACAGCGGCTGTAACCTTTTCCGCCGGGATTGTTGGAAAAAGTCACCATGTAGCCTCTCTTCAGTTTGAAGCTCCTGATTCGATTGTTGAGCTTGGCGGTCGAAAGGGTATTCATGTAGCCGTTGGAATTTTCCAGTCCGAAATCATTGACGGATTCCCCTCCGAAGTTGGGCTCGGAATAGACCGTCAGCGGTTTGATGTCCTTGCTGTAAGGAAAGATGATGGCGCCATGGGCATACATTTTCACTTGACAGTTCTCATCGTTGACCGCCGGCTCCCCATTAATCTTAATGAAGGAAAGGTAACTGAGAGCTTCGCTTGGACGCAGGTTTTCCAGAATCACGACGGCATGTTCCGTATTGGTGATATTGATACTGCCCGGCGTGGCGAACGGGGTTGTACCCGTCACGATGTAATCCACATCTTCGCTAAGGGTGACGGAAGATGTTACTTGTTCTATTTTCTGGGTCGTGTTTTCGGCAATAGCTGTCTGTCCCAACGCGAGAGCCAATGCAAAGGTTAATAGTTGCGTTTTCATTATTTACTATAGGTTTTATAATTTATGGGTTAGTTTCAATGGGGCGGATGGTTTGGGCCGCCTTCCGGTTACTTCGTGTTGGGAAACGCCTTTTGCAGCCGTTTCAGCTCTTTTTGGGTGATGGCGATGACCGTGCCGTGGCGCGGAGTGAACGCTCCCTGAGTGGCTGTATCCTGCACGCGTTTGAACTTCATCAGGTCTTTGCTGGTGCAGAACTGGTAGTGCCCGTTCATGTAGCAGTCGTACATCAGAACCCAGTCTCCTTCTATCCGTTGGAACACGCCGGAACCTTCCACCGCCTTGTCGGTGTCTTCAAACGTACCGGGCAACAGTTCCCATTCTGCCGGATTGTGTAAGTCTTTGGCCAGATATTGGCGTATGCCTTTTTTCTGTTCGCCTTCGGTTTTGAAAAAGATGTGATAAGTTCCATTGTCGTCTTGCACGATATCCGTGTCGATGGAAGGTTTCTTGTAGTCGAACAGGACTTTGGGCTCTCCTTCAAGGTCGCTGAAATCTTCATTGGCGTATGCCCAAAAGACCTTGTCGTAGGGGCACTGTCCGTCGTCGGTCAGGATAGAAAAGTACACCATGTATTTTTTTGCCTTCTTGTCGTAGATGGTTTGCGGCGCCCATACGCGGATGACGTTGGCGAACATCGTGTTGGCATATTTTTCAGGGAAGTTTACCGTGTGGTGCGTCCAGTTGACCATGTCTTTGCTGCGCATCAGTACGATGCCCCGGTTGGAGGTCCATCCTTGACTGGAACGCATGTCGGTGACTACCATGTAGAAGTAACCGTCTTCACCTCTTAAGATATGAGGATCGCGTACCCCCTTCTTTAAAGAAATCGTGTCGGAGGAAATGACGGGTTTGCCGTCATTCAACGGAGTATAGCTGAACCCGTCCGTGCTGATGGCATAACAGATTTGTTCCTGTTCGGGAGCATTACCTGTGAAATAGGTAAAAAGGTAAGCTACTTTCTTTTTGGCTTGGAGGGTTGTGGTGCTTGCGAATGTACCGGCACACACAAGGCAAATGCCTAACACTGTCTTTAGGTTTTTTCTCATGTTGAATATGAATAGGTTAATAAACAGTCAAATGTACGAAAATAGCTTTATTTGTGTGCGCAAACCGACTCCTTATTAACTAAGATTAACGACCCTTGCGCTTTTCCCGAAGCGTTTCCGCGATGGCCCAGTGGATAGCGGCCTCTTCTTCCTTGCCGCAGCGCGACAGGGCATCGCCAAACAGTTCGTGAGCTTTGGCGTGTTCGGGCTTAAGGGATACGGCTTTGTCGAAATCGGCGACAGCCTGTTCTGTACGTCCGCAAAGCAAGTGGTTCTTCCCCCGGTTGTAGTGCACTTTGAAATTGGCTGTGCTGAGTTCGGCGGCTCGGTTGAAGCATTGGAGGGCATCTTCGTATTCTCCATGGTCTTGCAGCGTGATGCCTTTGCGTATCCATGCGTCTACGTATGAAGGGTCGAGCGACAGGGCCTTATCGTAATTGGCCAGGGCGGCACGCAGGTTATGGGCTTGAAGGATGGAAGCGTTGCCCAGTTCGTAATATTCATGGGCGTACTGCTGCATCTGTTTGCGTTGGGCTGCCATTTGTCGTTTCAACTCTTCATTCTCGCGTTTAAGTCGGCTGATGATATTGAGTTTGCTGCAAATGAACCGTTTGATGGCCGGTTTTTCGATGTCGTATCTGCTGTGTATGGCTATGAAGAAGTGGTCGAGGCTTTCGCGGAAGTCATCGCGGTCGAATGCCTGTACGGCGGCTTGGTATTCGATGTCGGCTTTGGCTTTCTTCATGGCTTGCTCGATAGCCTTTTCGTCATTGAATTGCTGGGCGAACCGGATGATTTCGGGCTTGACGAAAATATCCGAACGGGATATTTCCTTCTTCAGACATATACCTTCCAATGAAGTGCATCGGCTCAAGGCTACATATACCTGTCCTCCGGCGAAGACGCCACCGGTGAAGTCAATGGTCACTTTACGGAAAGTCAGTCCCTGGCTTTTATGGATGGTGATGGCCCAAGCCAACCGCAGGGGGAACTGCCGGAAGATGCCGAGTTCTTCCTCTTCTATCTTTTTTTCTTGCTCGTTGTAGGTGTAGCGCATGTTGCTCCACACTTCGCGGGTGACTTCCATTTCCGTTCCGTCTTCCGTGACGACGTAGATATGGCCGTTCTTTTCGTCTATGGCCGAAACGGTGCCCAGAGTTCCGTTTACCCAACGTTTGTCTTGGTCGTTTTTGACGAAAATGACTTGTGCGCCGGGTTTAAGTTCCAGTTCCATCAGCGTGGGGAGCGAACTTTCCGGGAACTCGCCTTGTATTTCGCCTTTAAAGAGTGTGCTCTCGGTGTCTATTTCGGATAGTTTCCGGCGGTTGATGAAATCTACGTTGTCCCTTCGGGTGGCCAGGGTAATATTCAGTCCATGGCTCAACTTGTCATCGTTCGTTCGGTTCCAACGGCTGTTGAGCAGTTGCAGGTCGGCACTTCCGGCCTGATTGGTACGGATATGGTCGAGTACGGCGATGAAGGCGGCATCTTGCTGGCGGTATACTTTCTTCAGTTCTATGGAGACGAGGCGCATTTCCTGGAATACTTTGGCCGAGAAGAAATAAGGCGTAGGGTAGTAACGGTTCAGGATTTCTCGTTCGTCCGCTTTGACAACCGGTTCCAGTTGGAATATATCTCCGACAAGCAATAACTGCTTTCCGCCGAACGGTTCGCGCAGGTTGCGGCTGTAGAGGCGCAGGATGCGGTCGATGAAGTCAATGATGTCCGCCCGTACCATTGAGATTTCATCGATAATGATCAGTTCTGTTTCACGCACCAGCTTTTGATGGGCGGAATTGTATTTCAGGAACTCTTTCAGTTTGCGGAAGCTGAACCGAGGGTCGTCGGGCAGGAGCGGGTGGAAAGGGAGCTTGAAAAAGCTGTGCAGGGTGCTGCCTCCGGCATTGATGGCTGCTATGCCGGTCGGTGCCAATACCACGTGCTTCTTCCGTGTGTGGCTACAGATATACTTCAGTAAGGTGGATTTACCCGTACCGGCTTTGCCTGTGAGGAAAACCGAGTTACGGGTAAACTGTATGAGTTTCAGTGTGCTTTGGAACTCCGGGTTCTGAAGGTCTATTTCAATGTCTTCTTTCAAATCTTTGGGGGTATGATGTCAAGGTGCCGTGTGTGAGGCTTGCGGATGGTTACCGCTTCCCTCGCTTGCCGTTGTTTTTGTTTTCGCCTCGGGCTGTTTTTCCGGTGAGGCGTTACCGTGTTGCAAAGAGTCCCCCGGAAGGGCTATACCCAATGAATCTGCGGATGCCGTAAGCGAATCCGGTTCTTGTGGCGCATAATAGCTTTCGCATGTGTACGTGGTGGGGTCGATGTCTTCGAGCGGTTTTTTCGGGAATTTGACACGGTATTGGGCGAAGCGGTCGTCCAACAGGACTTTCTGGATGAAGTTGCCGAATATGGGTAAGGCCGTCCGGCTGCCTTGTCCTAAGGCTCCGGTGCGGAAGTGTATGCTCCGGTATTCTCCTCCGACCCATCCTCCGGCGACTAACTTGGGCGTTACGCCCACGAACCAGGCATCGGAATGGTTGTTGGATGTACCGGTTTTGCCTCCGAAGTCGGTGTATTTCAGTACAGGATGGATGTAGCTCCACAGGGCTGCCGTGGTTCCGCCCGGCTCAGTCAGGCCTCCCCGTAAAAGCCGTTGCATGAAGAATGCGGAACGGTATGGAATAGCCTGCTGCTCTTCCGGTTCTGCCGCATAGATGATATTGCCGTCGCGGTCGAGAATTTTAGTAATCAGGATGGGCGGATTCATCTTGCCGTCGTCAATGACCGTGCAGTAGCCGTTGACCAGTTCCAACAGATTGACATCGGAGGAACCTAAGCTCAGCGACGGAGTTTCGTGCAACGGCGATTCGATCCCCATGGCATGTGCGGTCTGTGCCACGTTGTGGATGCCCAGTTCATAGCCTAACTTGACTGCCACACTATTGATACTCTGTGCGAAAGCTGATTTCAAAGGCATTTCGGCTCCCGAGAAGGTGCCGTTGGCATTATGGGGAGTCCATTTGGTAGGTTTGCCGTCTACGGTGTCCGGGTATTGTTGCCATTCGTCGATACGGGTGTCGCAAGGGGTCAGTCCTTGGTTCATCGCTTCTGCATAGACAAAGAGTTTGAAGGTTGAACCGGGTTGGCGCATGGCAGTGACTTTGTCGTATTTCCACGAGCCGAAGTCTATGTCGCCCACCCATGCCTTGACATGGCGGCTGTCCGGTTCTATGGCTACGAAACCGCAATGCAGGAATTTGACCATATAACGGATGGAGTCCATGGTGCTCATCTCTTCTTCTTTCAGACCGTCGTAACTGAACACTTTGACCTTGTGGGGCAGATTCAGATAGTAAGCGATGGAGTCCGGCTGGTCGGGAAAACGGGTTTCGAGATATTTGTATGCTGTCGTTTTTTTAGCTAAGTCCTCGATAAAGTTCGGAATTTCCTGGTGTCTTTCGTCTTGCCACGGGTTTGTGTTGCCCCAATGTTGCTTGAAACGTTGTTGGAGGACTTCCATTTGTTGTATGGCAGTCTCTTCCGCATATTTTTGCATACGGGTATCCAGCGTGGTGTATATCTTTAGCCCGTCGGCATAGAGGTCCGGTTTGTTTTCTTCGTCTACGCCGGCTATCGCTCCTTTCTCGCATAGCATGTCGATGTACTCCGGCAAGACGGCACGGAAGTAGGGGGCGATACCGTCGTAGCTGCTTTCTTCCTTTCGTGGATTTACAATCATGGGAAGTGCCATGAGAGAATCGAGTTGTGCACGAGTGGCCTTGTGACCGTGAATGACCAGATGACCGTGGTCGTATAGGTTCGTCAGCACCACGTTGCGCCGTTTGGTACTGTTCTTGGGATTGAGCTTCGGGTTGTAGCTGGATGTCGCTTTCAGCAAACCTACCAATGTGGCGGCTTGTTCGTAGGTCAACTGGTCGGGAGTCGTGTTGAAGTAGGTGCGGCATGCAGTCTTGATGCCGAATGAATTACTGCCGAAGTCCACGGTGTTGAAATACATGGTGAGTATTTCTTCTTTACTGAATATCATTTCCAACTTGACGGCTACAATCCATTCTTTGGCTTTCATGACCAGAATTTTCACCCCGGGAATTTTGCCGAGCAGTCCGGTAGAGTATTGTGTACGTACTCGGAACAGGTTTTTGGCCAGTTGTTGGGTGATGGTACTGGCACCGCGGGCACGTCCGCTTGCGATGTCTTTTACCGCTGCAAAAAGTCCTTGAAAATCTATGCCATGGTGGCGGTAAAAACGTTCGTCTTCAGTATCGATGAGGGTCTGGATGATAATGGGAGAGATATCCTCGTACTCGACCGGCGTACGGTTTTCGCTGAAAAAACGACCGATAAGTACACTGTCGGCACTGTATATCTCGGAAGCTTCGCTGGTGACCGGATGTTCAATGTCCTTGAATCCGGGTGATTTCCCGAACAGATAGAAAAAGTTGAGGTCAACGGCAATAAGAAGTAAAATAACCGATAGGACGCAAGTGATAATCCATACTACGGTTTTCTTGTACCAAGGGCCTCGATAGAGGTTGGTGAATCCCCTTCCGGCCTTTTTCAACCAATGGCTTGTCTTTTGAAGAATGCGACTCATGTGATTTGACTTATGTAGGTTGAATGATGTTTAATAGGAGCAAATTTAGAAAAAGTTTATGGCATAATCTCTTTTTCTATGAGTTTTTTTATAGCTTCCGTTTCATCCGGATGAAACCAATGAATGCTTTCGTCGCGGCGAAACCATGTCATTTGCTTACGTGAATAAATACGGGTGTTTTGTTTGATTTTCTCCACAGCCGTTTCCAAAGTCCAGGAACCGTCTATGTATTTGAATATTTCCTTATATCCTACGGTATTGAGGGCGTTGGTATGCCTGTAGGCGATGACTTTTCGTGCCTCTTCCACCAGTCCGTCTGTTATCATTTGGTTCACGCGCTGGTTGATACGCTCGTATAGTTCTTCCCGTTCCCGTCTTAATCCGATTTTAAGGATGTCAAACGGACGTGCCTTGGGTTGGCTGGTGCGGAAGCTTGAATAAGGTTTTCCCGTCATGTAGCATATCTCCAATGCGTGAATGACGCGTTTGGGATTTTTGTGGTCTACGAGGTTGTAGTATTCTGGGTCGAGCAGTTTCAGTTCTTTGCAAAGCTGTTCCAGTCCCACTTCTTCGTATCTTTCCCACATAAGGCGGCGGGTTTCTTCATCTACGGTAGGAATGTCGTCGATACCCTTGCAAACCGCGTCGATGTACATCATGCTTCCGCCCGTCAGTAAGGCGTATGGATGTTGGGAGTAGAGGTCGTCCAATAAACGAAGTACGTCTGTTTCGTATTGTGCTGCACTGTAATAGTCCGTTAGTCCGAGTGTGCCGACGAAATAATGTCTGACACGCTGTTGTTGAGCTTCGGTGGGTGCAGCGGTTCCGATAGGCAGGTCACGGAATAGTTGCCGTGAATCCGCGTTGATAATAGGAGTATGAAGAAACTCAGCCAACGAAAGGCTGAGTTCTGTTTTTCCTACTCCCGTAGGTCCTATCAATACGACAAGTCGGGGCTTCATGAATCAATGATAAGGGTTGCCTTCGCTGATTTCGAATCCTTCCGGGTCGAATTCTTCCGTGTCGAAGCTCTCGCTTCCGTAGAAATCTTCGTTTAAATCTTCCGAGGGTTTGGTGGTCTCCTTATTCAGAAACTCTTCCAAATCCATGGATTGTTGCGGAGCTTCGCCATGGCTTCGGCTGCATACCGGCTGTTCCTGCGTCTTTCCGAAACTGATTTCAGTCAGTTCAATGAAAAACATGCGGTTGTCCAATGGGTCGAAAACATAGACCATGCGTTGTTTTTCGTCTTCCAACAGTTCGTTGAGCCGTGTCTTTTTCATCAAATACAAGTCTTCGTCCGATCGGCTTGTGCCCATGTCTTCCAACAGAATCTCCTGTTCTTGTTCCCACTCTTGGTTACAGATGAAAAAAGAAGTAGGCACATTGTCTGCATAGTGGCACGAAGACAATATGGCCTGATGCAGGTCGTAAAAGGTGGCCTCGGCATCTATTTTGATTTCTCTGATAAAATCTTCTACTTCATTAGAGATAATGGTAAAACGGTATACCATGGCTTTTTATGATATTTAGTGGACAAATCCTCTTTTGGAGTTTTCAATGAACTCGATGATATAGTTTATTTCCGGACTGGCAGGCACTTCTTCCCGTACTTTCTGTAAGGCTTCGTTCAAAGGTACGCCTCCCTGGTAAATAATACGGTAAGCATTATGTATGTTTTCTATCAGTTCGTTGCTGAAGCCTCTCCGTCGTAATCCGACAAGATTCAGACCGCAATAGGCAACCGGCTCGCGTGCACATATAGTATAAGGTGGAATGTCTTGGCTGAAACGTGTCCCTCCGCCTACCATCGTATATCCCCCTACGCGACAGAATTGGTGCATCAGAACGTTGGCACTGATGATGGCGTGGTCGTCGATGATGATTTCACCGGCCAATTTGGTACCGTTGCCGATGATACAATCGTTTCCAACAAAAGCATCATGGGCTACATGTACGCTTTCCATCAGCAAATTACCACTGCCTACGCAGGTTTTGCCTTTTGCC
>ENA-OPSJ01001690-OPSJ01001690.1-human-gut-metagenome-genome-assembly--contig:-NODE-1690-length-15995-cov-2.508030_pt1 | contig 15995 bp, 16 predicted proteins | sample MGYA00241801_ERZ501893 | MGnify/ENA primary metagenome ERZ501893 (study PRJEB25962, sample SAMEA2042219) | human gut metagenome | biome: human gut; feature: human-associated habitat; material: faeces...
GCTTTTTCAGAGGGACTTGCATCTCTTGAAATGTACGAAAAGATGCTGAAACAGATCAGCGAATAGTTTTAATTTTTTAGAGAGGAAAAGATTATGAGAATTGTCGATTTGTTAAAAAAAGAGGCAGTTGTTCTTAATGCAGATGTAAGCGAAAAAGAACAGATGCTTGATTTACTCGTTGACCTTCATAAAAAAGTTGGCAACATTGAAGACAAAGAAGCTTTTAAAGCAGGAATCATGAAAAGAGAATCAGAAGGACCTACTGCAATCGCAGAAGGTATCTGTATTCCACACTCAAAAAATGATGCAGTTATTAAGCCGGGTATCGCAGCAATCACAGTGCCAGGTGGTGTAGATTGCGAGGCACTTGATGGGGAACCATCCAATCTCTTCTTTATGATCGCAGCTCCGGCAGAAGGATCGGATGTTCACTTAGAAGCGTTATCCAGATTATCTACGATTTTAATGGATCCAGCTTTTCGTGAAAAGTTATTATCTGCAAAAGACGTAGAAGCTTTCCTTGCAGCAATTGATGAAAAAGAAACAGAAAAGTATTGTACTTTTTCTTGTGAGTATCATTGTCATGATTCTGCTTGCACTGGTACTTGTCTTCGGTGTTAAAATCGGAGGAATGGAAAAAGGAAGTGCCAGAAACATCATTCTTGGACTGGATTTAAAGGGTGGTGTAAGTATTACCTACGAGGCTGTCGGTGATTATACGGCAGAAGATATGAAAGATACTCTGAACAAATTAAAGCTCAGAGCCGAAGAATTCAGTTCAGAATCCGATGTCTACATGGAAGGGGATAATCGTATTACCGTAGATATCCCTGGACAGAGCGATGCAGATGCTGTGCTTGAAAAGCTCGGTAAACCGGGATCTTTATCTTTCGTGACAGATTATGGTCAGGACAGTGAGAAAACATGGATCGAAGGTTCGCAGGTTGTTGATGCACAGCCACAGGTAACAACGGATCAGTCCACCGGTCAGAAGCAGTATGTGGTAAGCTTTGAGCTGAACAGCGAAGCTGCCAAGACATTCGCTGAAGTTACCGCAGATAATATCGGTAAGATTATCTATATTATCTATGATGGTGAGATCGTCAGCAGTCCACGTGTAAATACAGCAATCACCGGAGGTTCCGGAGAAATTACCGGTATGTCATCCTATGAAGAGGCAGAACAGCTTGCATCCATGATCCGTATCGGTTCCCTGAAAGTAGAATTACAGGATATTACCCATAAGGTTGTCGGTGCAAGACTTGGTTCCAATGCCGTTTCAACCAGCCTTTTTGCAGGTATTCTCGGTGTAATTGTCATCATTATCTTTATGGCAGTCATCAACCGTATTCCTGGTGTTGCAGCAGGACTTGCCCTTATTTTTTATGTAGAGGCAACTCTTATCTGTCTGAACGGATTTGACCTGACACTTACCTTATCCGGTATCGCTGGTGTTATTTTGTCCATCGGTATGGCGGTGGATGCCAATATTATTATCAATACCCGTATCAAAGAGGAAATCGCAGCTGGAAAATCCATTGAATCCGCAATCGATATTGGATTTAAGAAAGCAAGTTCCGCCGTTATTGATGGTAATGTAACTACATTTATTGCTGCAATCGTATTAATGATTCTGACTTCCGGAACCATCAAAGGTTTTGCCCAGACACTTGCGATTGGTACTGTATTATCCATCTTTACCGCGCTGGTTGTTTCCAGATTCTTTGTAAAGACCATGTACAATATGGGACTTGACAAGCAGAACATGTATGGTGTGCAGAAGGAAAGAAAACCATTACATATTATCGAGAAGAGAGTCATTTCCTTTGCTGTTATCGCCGTTATCGTTGTCGTTGCTGTTGTCGGACTCTTTGCAAACAAATCCGGGAATATCAACGGAAGAAACAGGACACTGAATTACAGTATCGAATTTGAAGGCGGTATCAATATCACTGCAAACTTTGACAAGAAATACACAACGGATGAATTTAATGATACCATTCTTCCGGTCATCCAGGAAATCTCCGGTGATGCCGAAGCAATCGCAAACGAGGTTGTTGGTTCAAATGAATTCTCTGTAAAAGTAAAACAGGTAGATCCTTCCGTAATTAACGAAATCAAGGATAAACTGACCAGTGATTATGGTGTGACAGACTTTGACTACAGTGAAGTTGGTTCTACACTAAGCAGTGAGATGAGAAAGAATGCCATTATTTCAGTCGTAGTAGCGCTTATATTTATGCTCTTATATATCTTTGTACGTTTCCGTGACATGAGATATGCAGCAAGTGCCGTTATTACTCTGATCTGCGATATTGCCATTGTATTTGCATTCTATGTAATTTCCTATACGTCCGTAGGTAATACCTTCATTGCGTGTATGCTTACCCTCGTAGGATATTCCATCAATGCAACCATCGTCATCTTTGACCGTGTCAGAGAACACCGTAAGACAGATAAAGAACAGACAGACATTCTTGAACTTGGTAACAGAAGTATTACACAGACACTTTCCAGAACAATTTATACTTCCTTTACTTCCTTTATTACCATCTTCTTCCTGTACATTCTGGGTGTATCTTCCCTGAAGGAATTCGCAGGACCTCTTATGGTTGGTATTATCGGCGGTATGTTTACCAATATCTTTATTCCATGCTCCTTATGGTACATGATGATGAAGAAGAAAAAAGCAGACAAAAAATAATACAGAATAAAAAGAAAAATGGCGGATTCGTTCCGCCATTTTTCTGTGCAGCGGCACAGGATTATCTGAATAAGAAAGAGGAAAATTTATGCGCAGGGAAAAATGGCTGGTACAGGCTAAAAAAGCTGATTTTAACGCATTGGCACAAAAATATCACATCAATCCCGTTACTGCCCGTATTATAAGAAACCGGGATAATATAACTGAGGACGATTATCAGAATTATCTGTATGGCGATGAAACGGGACTGCATGCACCATGGCAGATGAAGGACATGGAAAAGGCCGTGGAAATTCTTATCACAAAGATTACGGAAAAGAAGCATATCCGGATCATTGGCGATTATGATATTGACGGTGTATGCTCCACCTATATTCTGACGGACGGACTCGAAGCCGCCGGTGCCATGGTTTCCATGGATATTCCGGATCGGATAAAGGACGGATACGGAATCAATGAGCATCTGATTGACAAGGCATGGCAGGACGGGGTAGATACCATCGTTACCTGTGACAATGGTATTGCTGCCATCGAACAGATTGCCTATGCAAAAGAACTTGGCATGACGGTTATCGTCACGGATCATCATGAAATTCCTTATGAAGAAACGGAACAGGGCCACCGTTTTCTGCGGGTAAATGCGGATGCTACCATTAATCCAAAACAGCCGGATTGTGTCTACCCGTATAAACTGCTTTGTGGGGGTGCTGTCGCTTATAAATTAATCCAGGCATTATATGCGAGGCTTGGACGGATTCCCGATCAGGCTGGCATAATTCTGGAAAAATATATCGTATTTGCGGCGATTGCAACCATCGGGGATGTGGTCGACCTGACCGGGGAAAACCGGATTCTTGCAAAACTCGGGTTGAATCGGATTGCAGGAACGGATAATAACGGCTTACTCGCGTTAGCCGAGGCAAACGCACTGGATCTGAATCATATCACTTCTTATCATATCGGTTTTGTGCTCGGACCATGCCTCAATGCTGGCGGAAGGCTGGAAACCGCAAAACTCTCCTTCGGGCTTTTCTACGAAAAAGATCCTTCCAGAGCAGCCGAGACTGCAAAACGGCTGAAGGAACTGAATGATAAACGGAAGGAATATACCGAAGAGGGAGTGGAATTCGCGCTGCAGGAATGTGAGAAGTATGGGGAAGATAAAATACTTGTCCTGTATCTCCCCCAGGTTCATGAAAGCATCGCCGGCATCATTGCCGGAAGAGTGCGTGAAAAATTATGGAAGCCGGTGATTATCCTGACCAGGGCAGAGGAAGGTGTCAAGGGTTCTGCACGATCCATCGAAGGCTGCAATATCTTTGAGGAGCTCACCGGCTGCCGGGAACTGCTCGACCGGTTTGGTGGACACGAGATGGCGGCAGGACTTTCTCTGAAAGAAGAGAATATAGAAAAACTCCGAACGATGTTGAATCACAAAACGGCATTGACCGACGAGGATCTGATTCCAAAAGTCTGGATTGATACCAGACTTCCGTTTGAATACATTACCAATGATTTTGTGGAAGAATTGTCCTTACTTGAACCTTTCGGAAAGGGGAATGAAAAGCCGGTATTTGCCGAAAAAGATGTATCCATTGCAGGGATACGGATCATCGGAAAAAATAAGGATTCGCTTAAACTTACCCTGTTAAGCGGACAGCACTTTCCGATGCCGGCACTGATCTTTCGTAAGGCCGATGAATTTCTTTCGGAGATCGAAAAAGCATACGGCAAAGAGCAGCTTCGTGCCGTACAGATGGGGCTTACAAATTCTGTCCGGATGTCCATAATCTATTATCCTCAGGTCAATGTATTCCGTGGTACCGCAGAAAAACAGATTATTATTCATAATTACTGCTTTTCAAATACTTCCGTTTGAGTTATAATAGGAAAGACAGGCAATAGTTACAATAGGAAAAGGAGTTTACTATGAAAACAATAGACGATTATATCAGAAGTATTCCTGATTTTCCGGAAGAGGGAATTATCTTCCGCGATATTACAAGTGTTCTTCAGGACGCAGATGGTTTACATCTTGCGATTGATTCCATGCAGGAGAAGATTGCGGATCTGGATTTTGATGTTGTAGTTGGTCCTGAATCAAGAGGTTTCATCTTTGGCGTACCGATTGCATATAATCTTCACAAATCTTTTGTTCCGGTGCGTAAAAAAGGAAAACTTCCATGTGAAACCATATCAGAAGAGTATGAGCTGGAATATGGCAGTGCCGTGATCGAGATGCATAAGGATGCCATACGTCCGGGGCAGAAGGTGGTAATCGTAGATGACCTGATTGCAACCGGCGGAACAACAGAAGCTATTATCAAACTGGTAAACCAGCTTGGCGGAGAAGTTGTGGGAATCGTATTTCTGATTGAACTGGCAGGTTTAAAGGGACGGGAACGTCTGGAAGGACAGCGGGTGGAATCCGTAATCTGCTACGACGGAAAATAAATACCGGATAGAAGCAAAAGAGCAGCCCAAAAGAAAAGGTTGCTTTTTTGTTTAAATCTAATTATAATAGGGAATCATTAGGAAAATAACAGGTTGGCCTGTGCCAGGCACAAAATATAAGGATGGAGTGATGTACGATGGCTGAAGATAAGATTATTACAACAGAAACGAAGACGATCGAATTGCCGCATAAAGTAAAAGAAGAATCGGAATATGAGAATCCGGAAGAATTATATCATACGCTGATTGATACCATACGCAAATACCGTCCGGCTACCGATTTGTCCCAGATCGAAAAAGCTTATAAAATGGCATCGGCAGCACATAAGGATCAGAAACGGCGTTCCGGTGAACCCTATATCATTCATCCGGTTTCCGTTGCGATTATTCTTGCGGAACTGGAACTGGATAAGGAATCCATCATTGCAGGTATCCTGCATGATATTGTAGAAGATACGGATGTTACGCTGGAACAGGTACGTCAGGAATTCGGGGATGAAGTAGCACTGCTGGTAGATGGTGTTACCAAGCTTACCCAGTTAAGTTATTCCAAGGACAAAGTCGAGATACAGGCGGAAAATTTAAGAAAGATGTTTCTTGCCATGGCAAAGGATATCCGGGTTATCGTGGTAAAACTTGCCGACCGGCTGCATAACATGAGAACACTGGAATACATGAATACAAAGAAGCAGGCAGAGAAATCAAGGGAGACCATGGATATCTACGCACCGCTTGCTGACCGGCTCGGTATCTCCAAAATAAAAATTGAACTGGACGATCTTTCCCTGCGTTATCTTGAACCAGATAAATATAACGAGGTCGAAGAACTGAGAAATGCCAAATTCAGTCAGGGCGAAGAAGGCATTAAGGAGCTGGTCAGCGAAATCGAAGGCTTTATGCGGGAAGCATCGATTGATGCCCATGTATATGGAAGAATGAAACATACCTTCAGTATCTATAAGAAGATGGTGACACAGCATAAGACCTTTGATCAAATCCTCGATCTGTTTGCCGTCCGTATTATTGTAGACAGTGTGAAAGACTGTTATACGGCACTCGGAATTATTCATGAAAAATACAAACCAATTCAGGGACGTTTCAAGGATTATATCTCGATGCCGAAGCCGAATAATTACCAGTCACTTCATACGACACTGATAGGACCTTCCGGACAGCCGTTCGAAGTGCAGATTCGTACCATGGAGATGCATAGAACAGCAGAATACGGTATCGCCGCACACTGGAAATACAAAGAAAATCCGAATGGCAGGCTGACACCTGGCACGGAAGAAGAGAAATTAAGCTGGCTGCGGCAGATTCTGGAATGGCAGATGGAGATGTCAGACAACAGGGAATTTATGTCACTCTTAAAAAGTGATTTGAACCTTTTTGCAGAAGATGTATATTGCTTTACCCCGACCGGAGATGTCTTAAATCTTCCGGCAGGTTCTACACCGATTGATTTTGCATACAGTATACACAGTGCCGTTGGCAATAAGATGGTCGGTGCAAGAGTAAATGGAAAGATGGTTCCGATCGATTATGTGATCCAGAATGGGGACCGGATCGAAATTATTACTTCCCAGAATTCCAAAGGACCGAGCCGTGACTGGCTGAATATCGTAAAAAGCACGCAGGCGAAGAATAAGATTAACCAGTGGTTTAAGGGCGAATTAAAGGAAGACAATATTATCCGCGGAAAGAATCTGATCGATAAATATTGTAAAGCGAAAGGAATCATATTAAGCGATATTACCAAACCGGAATACATGGAAAAACTTCTGAAGAAATACAGTTTCCGGGACTGGGATTCCATCATGGCTGCCGTAGGACACGGAGGACTCAAGGAAGGACAGATCGTAAACAAGCTTTACGAAGAATATGAGAAGAAGCATAAAAAGCTGATTACGGATGAACAGATTCTTGAAGAGATTTCCGAAAATAAGGATAACAAATATCTGATCAAGCCAAAGAGCAGCATCGTGGTGAAAGGTACGCATGATGTTTCCGTCCGGTATTCTAAATGCTGCAACCCGGTGCCGGGAGATGAGATCGTTGGATTTATCACGCGCGGAAGGGGAATATCCATTCACCGTACCGACTGCGTCAACATTATGAATCTGCCGGAAATCGAGCGTGCCAGAGTCATTGAAGCGGACTGGGAAGCAAGCAGTCTGGAAGAAAAGTCCGATCAGAAATACATGGGTGAAATCAAGATATTTGCAAATAACCGGACCGGACTTCTTGCGGATATTTCGCGTGTATTTACGGAAAATGACATCGATGTGCGTGCCATGAACAGCCGTACCAGCAAACAGGAAATTGCAACCATTGAGGTATCGTTCCTGACACAGGGCAAACCGCAGATGGTCAGAATTATAGAGAAAATAAGAGCCATTGATAATGTCATAGACATTGAACGTACTACGGGCTAAAGAAGAAAGGATACAGAATGAATCAGATTAATATATCGAAACTTGTACTTGGACCAATCCGGACAAACTGTTATCTGGTGCATAAGGAAAATACAAAGGAATGTATGATCATCGATCCTGCGGATCAGCCGGATCGGATTATTGCTACCATAAACGATGAATTGTTAGAACCTGTGGCAGTTCTTCTGACTCATGGACATTATGACCATATCGGCGCAGTAGAAGCGGTTAAACGGCAGTTTCATGTTCCGGTCTATGCAGGAAGCGAAGAAAAAGAAGTGTTAAGAAATAGTTATAATAATCTTTCCGAGTTAATGGGGGAGCATCCGTTTATCATAGATGCAACCGACTATCTTGAGGATATGCAGAAGCTCTTCCTTGCCGGTCTGAATATCACGGCACTGGCTACTCCGGGGCATACAAAGGGTGGTATGTCCTATCTTATTTCCTGTGACGGGGAACAGGTACTGTTCAGTGGAGATACCCTATTTCAGGGAAGTGTCGGAAGATATGATTTTCCGACCTCAAACGGAAGGGCATTGTTTGATTCCATTAAAAACAAACTGCTGCCGCTTGCGGATGATACACCAGTTTTCCCTGGACATGGCCCGGCTACTTCCATCGGCGAAGAGCGGACGATGTTTTAACAACAGGAAAGGATTTTTAACTTAATGAAGCTCGAATTAAATATAGACAGCGAAGAATTTTTATATGAATCTTCCATTCTTGTAAAATCATTTCTTGCCCAGTCCGGCATGGAGCAGGAGCTGGAAGAGAAAAAAATGATGCTTACCGTGGAAGGACAGCAGATCTATGTGGACTGTGAGGGAATCCATACGGAAGGTCTTGCAGAAGGTCCGGAGAAAAAATATCTCAAAAAGGAATTAAAAAAGCAGATTTACAGGGTAATGCACGAACTGACAAAGGCAGAACTTCCGTGGGGGGCATTGACGGGCATCCGGCCGACAAAATTAATTGTAACCATGATAGAAGCCGCACCGGATGTTACGGACGAAGAAATCACTTCTTTTTTAAAAGAGAATTACTATGTTACAGATGAAAAGGCAGCACTGGGAATCCAGATTGCACGGCGTGAAATAAAACTTCTGGAAAAAATTGATTACGAAGAAGGCTACAGCCTGTATATCGGAATACCATTCTGCCCGACCACCTGCCTGTACTGTTCTTTTACCTCCTATCCCATCGGGGCATATGCAAAAAAAGCGGATGACTATGTAACTGCCCTGTTAAAGGAGATTTCCTATGCGTCAGCCCGCTTCGCAGATCGGAAATTAAACAGTATTTATATCGGCGGGGGAACACCGACCACATTAGAACCGGAACAGTTAGATCGCCTGCTCCATGCAGTAAGGGATAGTTTCGATTTTTCCCATAACCAGGAATTTACCGTGGAAGCCGGACGCCCGGACAGCATTACACCGGAGAAGCTGGCAGTATTATTAAAACACGGTGTAACCCGGATCTCGATTAATCCTCAGACCATGAACCAGAAAACACTGGATCTGATAGGAAGATACCATACCGTAGAGCAGGTAAAGGAAACATTTCAGATGGCAAGAAGTATGGGATTTGATAATATCAACATGGACTTCATTGTTGGTCTGCCGGGTGAAACGATGGAAGATATCCGTTTTTCCATGGAAGAAGTACAGAAGTTAAATCCTGACAGCCTTACGATCCATTCTCTTGCCATCAAGCGTGCCGCACGTTTAAATATCATGAAGGAACAGTACAAAGACTTTACCATTGAAAACAATGAGCAGATCATGGAATTATGTGCAGCAGCAGCCGAGAATATGGATATGACTCCTTATTATATGTACCGTCAGAAAAATATTGCGGGCAATATGGAAAATGTCGGATATGCCAGGATAGGAAAAGCCGGGGTTTACAATATTTTGATTATGGAAGAGAAACAGACGATTGTTGCACTGGGTGCAGGTTCTGTGACAAAACGAATTTATCCGGATGGACGTATTGAACGCTGTGCGAATGTGAAAGATGTGACACAATACATAGAACGTATTGATGAGATGATAGAACGGAAAGAGAAACTGTTTGAGGAAGGTATAGTAAAATGAATAGACGGGAATATAGTGCAGGAGCAGCGAAGTTTTCGTTCTGGTTCATGGAATTTAAGACAGTAGTAAAGCTCTTGTCTGAGGGTATGACACTGGATGAGATCAAGGAAAAGAACCAGAATGAAAATCTCTTTGGCTAAAAGAGTGCCGGGAATATGATGAAAAAATCGGACATTTAGCACTTTCGAGAATCGAACTTGATTTGGATGATGGAGTCAAAGTCAATTACCGCAAGATGCAGACAGCCGCAGATGGCAAGTTTTATGAGATATTGGCTGGTTCTAAGAATATTATGGCAAAGCAATAAGAAAATAGATGAGAGGTGAGTGCATTGATAATAGAAGAAATTCTGGCGGGAGAGTCGAAGAATGTAGAATTTAAAGTACAAAGACCAAAAGATAGCAGCAAATATATGAAGACAGTTGTGGCTTTTTCAAATGGTCATGGTGGGTGTATTGTATTTGGAGTGGACGATACAAGCCTTGAGGTCGTAGGAATTCCAAAAGAAAAAGTCTTTTCAGAGATTGATGCCATTACCACTGCAATTTCTGATAGCTGTGAACCCGTTGTTATTCCAGATGTTTATTTGCAGACAATTGATGATAAGACGATAATCATAGCAGAGATTAGTGCTGGAAAACAGCGTCCATATTATATTAAATCTATGGGAATCAAAGAAGGGACATTTATAAGGGTGTCTGGAACGACTCGTCATGCAGATCGAGAACTTGCTGCTGAGATGTATTATGAAGATGAGGGACGTTCTTATGATAAAGTGATTTGCAGAGATAGAACAGTATCTGATGAAGAAATAGAGGAACTTTGTCGCCAAATGAAAGAGGTGGCAATTGCTAATGCAAAGTCTGAAGTACAAAAGGAAGCTGTAAAAGATGTGACAAAAAATGTATTGCTTAGCTGGGGACTTTTGGCAGAGGCAGAGGATGGCAGTATTCAGCCTACCAACGGATATGTCTTTTTACGGGGCGAAGATTATTTCCTTTCACAAATTCAGTGTGGAATGTTCAAGGGCAATACTCGTTCTGTTTTTGTGGATAAACGAGAATATGATGGACCGTTGTGGAAACAGATAGATGAGGCATTTCAGTTTGTACTACGAAATATTCATCTTGGTGCAAGATTGAACGGTATCTATCGGCAGGATATTTATGAGTTGCCGCCGGACAGCATCAGAGAGTTGATTATTAATGCGGTTATGAATTGCAGTTTCTTACAAAGTTCACATATTCAGGTTGCTATTTATGATAACCGGTTGGAAATCACTTCACCAGGTGGTCTTATGCCGGGAGTCACATTGGATAAGATGAAAGAAGGATATTCAAAAATCCGAAATCGAGCATTAGCTCATGCCTTCTTATATATGAATCTGATTGAAGCATGGGGAAGTGGAATCCCCAAATTGATGAAGAATATGCAGGATTATGGGCTGCAAGAACCGGAATTTTTTGATATGGATACAGATCTTCGGATCAATCTTTATCGCAATACAGAGAATGTTCAGCTTGGTACTACCCAAGCTACCCAAGCTACCCAAGTTGCCCCAAGTACTACCCAAGTCTCTCAGAATATAATCCGAGATGATATTCAGACTGTTATAGGTGATGAAGATAAAAAAATATTGGAGATAATTAAAACAAATCCGTATACATCTCAAAGAGAAATAGCGAATGTACTTGACTGGAAAATTGACAGAGTAAAATACTATCTAAAGAAAATGAAACATGAAGGAATTGTAAGGCGTGTTGGAAGCAGCCAAAAGGGATATTGGGAAGTGAACCCCAAAATGAACCTCTAAATGAACCCCAAAGTATAGGATGAAGGGGTGAATGACGAAGTGAATGTTCACGTGAATGATGAGGTAAAACAATGGCAGAATTAAACCTAAAGCAGATTGTAGGTAAACTGAATACGGAATTTACCGGAGAACACCGTAAATTGGTATTCTGGTATGACGATGCGACAGATTTTGCTGAGGATATTGACAGTATGGAACTGGAAAATGCCAAGGTCTACAAGCTGACAAAGGATAACCAGTTTTATACAAAGTATTTTCTTGAAAAAGTGGATACCACAACAAATTATCTGATTTATGCACCTTTTCCAAAACCGCCAGTAACATAAAATCATCTGGAGGATACTTGTGCTTATTCCAAACGATTTTATGCGGATAGAGCATCGTTGGTGTCAGTAGATCTCGGAATTGAGGAAAAATATAAGCCAATCATTGAAAAGCATATCAAGTTCTTTGGAAATAAAGAGCGATTGCAGCGGTTTTATGATTTGGAAATTGAAAACTTCAATGAGGAAAACATTCTGACAGGCATCATGAGTGCTGTATGCAGGACGAGAACCAATTCTTTTGATGAAGTGATCCGTGTACTGATCACAGAGGACAGCCTGACAGACAATAAATATCTGGCAGAATTTGCCAAGTATGATATAGAGGGCGATTTCTGGAAGTTGTGTGAGCAGCAATTTGGTTTTTCTATGGACGCACCAAACTTGGAGAAACTGGTCATTACCATGTTTGTGACCTATGCAGACCGCTACATTGATGCTGAGATGCCGAAGAGCTGGAAGAAGTTTATTTCCTATAAGTCAGGTAATATCATTGCATTTCTGGACAACCTTCTGAACAATATTTTATACCGTGAAAAGCAAGATATGAAGCTCCGAATGGCTTTCAGAAGATTATTGATGCATATGTGTCAAGTGACTGTCTGATAGACAAACATTACAGAGTGTATTACCTTCTTACACAAGGCTGGGAATGGAAGCATTGCTGCCGCACAAGACATTGGAGCTGACGGATGATTTCAGAGAGGTTGTGGATGGCAAATATGCGATTGATCTGGCTGCCAGACAGGCAGTATTGCAGTCTTATGAGCCGGAGAGCAAATGCGTACAATTTGACGATATGAAAAGTCTGAAGGGGCAGGAGCTTCGAGATGTATTTACAGCTCAATCTGTTGTATATGTTTATCATGATCAGATTGATAATACTGGAGAACATGAGGAAGATGCAGTATTTGAAGCCTGTGAGAAAGCGGTCGATGAAATTGCAAAGCTGATTCAGAAGATTTCTACAAGTGGAAATACATATCGGTTTATTGTGACCGCAGATCATGGTTTTATCTATAAAAGAGATAAAGTAACAACAAGTGATAAAATCGGCGGTATGAGTGATTCTAACAGATTTGTGAAAAGAAGATATATCGTGTCAAAAGAGCCAATCACAGAGCAGGGTGTATGTAATATTAGTCTGGGATATATGCTCGGAAGCGATGTTGTTAAGAAAGCGGATGACAAGCTGTATTTTATTTCAGATAATAACGAGAAGATTTCTAATGAGAACATCTATATTGCTGATAAGCGTGATGAAGATGTTCAGAAACGCTTGTTCCGTATGCGCTTTACATTCAAAAATAAGAAATACGATAAGAACAGAAAGTATTATCTGGTTGCGTATGATGAAAGCAATGATGTCGAGGTGTTCCGTCACGAGGTAATCATGGACTTGGCTTTTTCGGATAATTTTGGATTTGATTTATAAGATTTTGTGGAAATGCGGTAGAGAACGATGCCTTTTGATATACAAGCAGAGGACAAGAGGATAGTCATAAAACAGAAATTGCGTCGGTATTTTGACGGGAAGATTGTCCGGAAAGGTATCTGGTATATTGTCAAACTGGAATATGATAGTAATTTTGATTATGACAGTGGAATAGTTTCAGCAGACGGAGCTCATCTTCGTTCAAAAAAGGAAAATCAGAATGATAGCCCAATTAAAATTATCATGAAGGATTACATGGCATCCGGTTCCTTTGCCCATGGTAAGGAAGAACTGGAAAGCTGGCTTTGCCAACATTGGTTGCATTATGCTCGATTGCTCTTGGAAAACCGGTTCTTAGCAGCCTTGTGGTACTTGGAGAAATCAGTATCAGCGGTACGATGATTAAGGTATTGGGAGTGGAATGAAAACTGCAGTACAAAAAATGGTTGACATACTGTATTACGAAAAGTATAATATCTGTAGCCAAAAGAAAGGAGAACTCTATGGCAAAAACAGGTCGTCCAAAAGCTGATGTTGTAAAAGACAGAATTGTAACCATACGAATGTCGGATGAAGAACATCTCAGGTTAAAAAATTATGCCCGGGAACACGATCTGACAATCACGGAAACCATAAAAGAGGGCGTCGGATTATTATATCGGACGAAACAAAAATAAAAAAAGGAAGATTTTTCGATGGAAACACTGGAAATGCTTCAAAATGAAGAAGAGATACTCGATAAATTTAATACATCCATCAGTCATGGCATCTATGTCAGTAATCTTGCCTATTTTCTTGGAACAGCGATTGGTCTGGACGAATCCGCCTGTCATGAACTGGCGATCGCTGGTCTTCTGCATGATATTGGGAAAATCAAGGCTTCCAGATTATTATATGTGGAACAGGAAGATCATAACCTGGTCGTAAAACAGATGAATTACCTGCGTACCCATCCGTTTCTCGGATTTGAAATCTTAAAAAGGGAAGGCTATTCGGAATTTATCCAGGAAAGTATTCTGTTTCATCATGAAAACTTTGACGGCTCCGGCTACCCAAGCAACCTGTCGGGGGACACCATTCCCATCGGTGCAAGGGTTTTAAGAATCTGTGATGTGTTCGCGGCACTGACAACGAGAAAAGCATACCGGCCGGCACATGATGTAGATTCCGCACTGGATTTTATGATTAGCGATGTAAAGAATTTTGATATGAAAATTTTCTTAAAATTCATGAATATGATAAATGATCGAGATATAGCAAAAGAAATGAACAAAAGCTTGCTCGATTTTAATAACTGATATGGAGGAATAAAATGGCATTAAAGAAGAAACCTGTGACAGGCATGAAAGATATTTTACCGGTGGAAATGAAAATCAGGGATTATGTAATCTCCGTAATTAAGGAGACTTACGGCAAGTTTGGCTTTACTCCGATTGAAACCCCGTGTGTGGAACACATCGAAAACTTAAACAGCAAACAGGGCGGAGAAAATGAAAAGTTAATCTTCAAAGTATTAAAACGAGGAGAAAAGTTAAGACTAGAAGAAGCAAAGGAAGAAAACGACCTGGTTGACAGCGGTTTAAGATATGACCTTACCGTTCCGCTTGTCCGCTTCTATTCCAATAATGCAAACGCTCTGCCCTCTCCGTTTAAGGCATTGCAAATCGGCAGTGTATGGAGAGCCGACAGACCGCAGAGAGGACGTTACCGTCAGTTCTATCAGTGTGATATTGACATTCTCGGTGAACCGTCCAATCTGGCAGAAATCGAACTGATTCTTGCCACCACCACAACACTTGGCAAGCTGGGCTTTCAGAATTTCCAGATTAAGATCAATGACCGGCAGATTTTAAAAGCAATGGCTGCTTACAGCGGATTTGCCCAAGAAGATTATGACAGTGTATTCATCACACTGGATAAGATGGACAAGATCGGTCTGGAAGGTGTTTCTGCCGAACTGGAAGAAAACGGATTTGCCAAAGAATCGATCGATAAATATCTGGATTTATTCAAGGGATTTGAAAGTGCGGAGAACGGATTGGAATTTATCTATCGCGAACTTGGGGATTTCCTTTCAGACGAAGTAAAGACAGGATTAAAGGAAATCATCGACAGTGTGAGTGCTACGAAATCCTCTGATTTTGAAATCGTATTTGATCCGACACTGGTAAGAGGAATGTCTTATTATACCGGAACAATCTTTGAAATCGCCATGCCGGAGCTGGGCATTGCCTGCGGCGGTGGTGGACGTTATGATAAGATGATTGGAAAATTCACCGGAAAAGATACCCCGGCATGTGGATTTTCCATCGGTTTTGAAAGAATCGTACTTTTATTGCTCGAAAGCGGCTTCCAGGTACCAAACCAGAATAAGAAAATCGCCTACCTGATTGAAAAAGGTGTTGATTCTTCAAAGCTTTGCGATATAATAGCAGAAGCACAGAAAATGCGTGGGGATGGTACACAGGTATTAGTTGCACGCATGAATAAAAACAAAAAATTCCAGAAAGAGACCCTGGAAGCACAGGGTTACGAAGAGTTTAAGGAATTCTTTGCAAAATAAAAAAGATAAAATAAAAATGGAAAGGAAACAGAAAAAATGGCAGAATCAATGCAGGGACTGAAAAGAAGTCATAGATGCACCGAAGTCTCCAGTGCGAATATCGGAGAAGTTGTTACCGTAATGGGATGGGTTCAGAAAAGAAGAAATTTAGGAAGGCTGATCTTTG
>ENA-OPSJ01001691-OPSJ01001691.1-human-gut-metagenome-genome-assembly--contig:-NODE-1691-length-15995-cov-2.502070_pt1 | contig 15995 bp, 14 predicted proteins | sample MGYA00241801_ERZ501893 | MGnify/ENA primary metagenome ERZ501893 (study PRJEB25962, sample SAMEA2042219) | human gut metagenome | biome: human gut; feature: human-associated habitat; material: faeces...
TGCAATAAGGTCAGTAATGGTCAGCATAGGCCAATTCTCCTCTCCAAGATTTCTCAAATGAGAGATGATCTATGTAATCGGAGCTATGAACCCTCCGCACAAAGCGAACCGCCATTCACGTCAGTGTGAAATAGCACCTTGAACTTATGGTAACAAACATAAAGAAGAAAATCAATATAAAATAAAATGACAGAATTGTCTAATCCATCAACTGCAATTCGTACAATTTCTTATACAACCCATCCTTCGCCAGCAGCTCCTGGTGGGTTCCGGATTCTTTTATTTCCCCGTGATGCATCACAATAATTTTATCTGCATGCTGGATCGTAGAAAGCCGGTGCGCGACCATGATCGTAGTTCTTCCATCCATCAGTCGTGCAAGTGCCTGTGTGATCAGTGTTTCGGTTTCTGTATCGATGTTGGCAGTTGCTTCATCGAGAACAAGGATCTTCGGATCATAAGCAAGTGTCCGTGCGAAGGACAAAAGCTGGCGCTGCCCGGCAGATAGAGTACTACCGCGCTCTGTGACCGGCTCATCATATCCGTGTGGCAGTTTCTGAATAAATGGATCTGCATTTACAATTTCGGCAGCCCGTCTGACATCGTCCGGTGAGATTGCTTCATTATTCAGCGAGATATTACTTTTGATGTCTCCGGTGAAGATGAAGACATCCTGCTGAACCTGACCAATCGCACCGCGGAGTACATCCAGATCAATTTCATGAATATCAATCCCATCAATCAGGATCTGTCCCTTCTGAATATCAAAATATCTTCCAATCAGATTTAAAATTGTAGATTTTCCTGAACCATTTGTTCCAATAATGCCAACTGTCTCTCCCTGACCAACCTGAAAAGATACATCATTCAATGCGTAATGCTCTTTTCCAAGTGGTTTTTTTGAAAATCCTAATGCATCTTTCAAGCGATCCCGGTTTCTGTCATATAATTTATATATTTTTTTTACATGTTCTACTGAAATTGCGATGTTATCCATGCAGTTACCTTTCTATAACACATCTGCAAAATGTGGCTTTAATTTTTTGAATATTTTTGTCCCGATTATGAATAATACAATTGTAAGAATCCAATAATAAATTGTCATGCCTGGTTGTTCCCAAAATCCAGCCTTATTGATCAAAGAATCCCTATATCCTGCCACAATATAATACATTGGATTTAACTTTAAAATTGCAATCAGAATCGGATTCAATTCCATCCCATCAATATTCCACATAATTGGTGTCATCCAGACACCTATCTGCAAAATAATGTTAATGATCTGTCCAAGATCTTTGAAAAATACTACTATTGCAGATGTTGCATATATCAGTCCCAATAAAAGGATCATCATCGCAAAGGTATAATATAACATTTGCAATGTATACAAATCCGGATAATACCCATAACACGCATATAAAATAATTGTAAATGCAATAAAAAACAAATGCACAAACAAAGCTGATATCAATTTAATAATTGGTAAGATATCAATCTGGAATACTACCTTTTTTACCAGATAGCTATACTCCATCAGCGCATTTGTTCCACCGCTCAGTACCTCCTGAAAGAAAAACCATGGTACAAGTCCTGCTATCAGCCACAAAACAAAAGGTGCTGTAATTCCCGATCTGAGATTAATGCCACTTGCATGCATTCCCTTTTCAAATACAAACCAATATACCAATACTGTTACAATCGGCTGGACAAAAGCCCAGATAATTCCCAGATAGGATCCTGCAAATCTGGTTTTAAAATCATTCTTTGACAAGTCCCATATTAATTTTCGATTACTTATTATTTCTTTCAGCATATTGGCTTGTTTTATTTCCGTTGGCATGCTTTTCCTCTAACTTTCATTCTCTTAAGCTATAACTTATTTACGGTTTTTGACATATTCTGAGATTCCACTCCATACTTTATCCTTATCAGATAATGTAAGATCCGCCTCAGTCATTCCTTCCGGCATCGGCCATTCCACACCGATCTCCGGGTCTTTCCACAACAGTCCGCCCTCATCATTTGGATGATAAAAATCTGTTACCTTATAACAGAATTCTGCATAATCGGACAATACGATAAATCCATGGGCAAATCCCTTTGGAATAAAGAACTGTTTCTTATTCTCTGCAGATAAAGTTACACCAAACCATTTGCCAAATGTCTCTGAACCCTCGCGCAGATCGACTGCAACGTCAAACACCTCTCCGTTTACCACACGCACCAGCTTGTCCTGTGGATAATTAATCTGAAAATGTAATCCTCTTAATACACCTTTTTTGGATGCAGACTGATTATCCTGTACAAATTCACAGTCAATTCCTGCCTCTTTGAAATCATTGTAATTATAAGTCTCCATGAAATATCCACGGGCATCCCCAAATACGGTCGGCTCGATCACTTTTAATCCTGCAATTCCATTGCAATTGTCTGTTACTTTTATTTTTCCCATTTTTTATACTTCCTTTTCGAATCTTTTTTATCCATAGATGAAAATAAAGACTTTATAATCCCTCTGCAATTTCCATCAGATATTTTCCATAATCTGTCTTCAATAATGGCTGTGCAAGTTTCACAAGCTGCTCTTTGTCAATGAACCCCCGCTTGTAAGCAATTTCCTCGATACAGGAGATATATAATCCCTGACGTTTCTGGAATGCTGACACGAAATCTGCCGCTGCAAGAAGCATGTCATGATTTCCGGTGTCTAACCAGGCAAATCCTCTTCCCAATGTTTCAACATTTAAAGTTCCACGGTTCAGATATTCATTATTTACGCTTGTGATCTCTATCTCACCCCTTGCGGATGGTTTTACATTCTTTGCAATCTCAACTACATCATTGTCATAGAAATAGAGTCCCGGTACTGCATAGTTTGACTTCGGATTTTCCGGTTTTTCCTCGATGGACAATGCTTTTCCATTCTCATCAAATTCTACAACCCCATATTCTCTCGGGTCTCTTACATAATAGCCAAAAATGGTTGCGCCGGCTTCATTTTCTGTACGCTCAGCTGCGCTCCGAAGAACTTTTGAGAAACTCTGTCCGTAAAAAATATTGTCTCCTAATACCAATGCCACTGCATCTTTTCCAATAAATTTTTCGCCGATAATAAATGCATCAGCAAGTCCTCTTGGCTGTTCCTGTACCGCATACTCAAATCTCATTCCAAGCTGTGATCCATCCCCTAATAACTCCTCAAACACTGGCAAATCCCTTGGTGTAGAAATAATCAGTACTTCTCTGATTCCAGCAAGCATTAAAGTTGATAAAGGATAGTAAATCATCGGTTTATCATAGACAGGCATGATCTGCTTTGAAATTGCTTTTGTCAATGGGTATAAACGTGTTCCGGATCCTCCGGCTAAAATAATTCCTTTCATTTTTCATCCTCCTAAAAAATTCATTTTATCACTTTTTGGTAAAACGCAAACAAGCAGTATCATCCGACCTACGGACGGTACTGCTATTTGTGCTATTATTATTTTCCCTGATACATATCTTCATAATATTTCTGATAATCACCACTGGTCACATTGTTCATCCAGTCTTCATGTTCTAAATACCAGGCGATGGTCTTCTTAATTCCATCCTTGAACATCGTCTCCGGTTCCCAGCCTATCTCAGCTTTTATCTTGTCAGGTGCGATCGCATATCTGCGATCGTGTCCCTTGCGATCCTCTACATATGTGATCAAATCTTTGCTTACATTTGCTTTTCTTGGATCAGTATCAGGAAGAATTTCCTGTAGAGTCTCAATGATAATATTGATAATCTCAATATTACGCTTTTCATTATGTCCGCCAATATTGTAAGACTCACCAAGCTTTCCATGTTCCTGAACCATGTCAATTCCCTTTGCATGATCATCTACATATAACCAGTCACGAATATTCAATCCATCTCCGTACACCGGTAATTTCTTTCCGTGCAAAGCATTGTTAATAATTAATGGAATCAACTTCTCCGGGAACTGATATGGTCCATAATTATTGGATGTATTCGTCACATTAGCCGGAAAATGATACGTATCAATATAAGCCTTCACTAACATATCAGAAGACGCTTTACTAGCGGAATATGGACTGTGTGGCTGATATGGAGTTGTCTCATAAAAATAGCTTTTTCCATCATCAGGAAGTGAACCATATACTTCATCTGTCGATACATGAAGGAACTTTTTACCAGTTTTAAAACTGCCATCTGGCAGCTCCCATGCTTTTTTTGCACAATTAAGCATAACTGCTGTTCCGAGAACATTTGTCTTGACAAAAACTTCCGGGTTACGGATACTTCTGTCTACATGGCTCTCTGCTGCAAAATGAACGACACGATCAATATCATTCTCATCAAAGATCTTCATGATAGCTTCGCTGTCGCAGATATCAGCCTTAACGAAAGTGTAGTTCTCTCTGTTCTCAATGTCCTTGAGGTTCTCAAGGTTTCCTGCATACGTCAGCTTGTCTACATTGATGATACGAATCTCGTTGTCGTATTTCTGAAACATGTAATGAATGTAGTTGGAACCGATGAATCCGGCACCGCCTGTTACCAGGTATGTTCTCATATTTTCTTTTCCTCCTGAAAAACGCCCTCCCCCAAGGGAGAGCGTTATTTATTATGGTTACTGATTATTTATTTGCATAATCCGGGTCTGTCGGGTCGAAAGTCTTGCTTCCTCTCAGAGGTGTCAGAGGTTTTCTTCCCAGAGGTCCTTTGAAGCATTCGTTGGAGCTGTATTTTCCATCGAATACACGAAGTGTGGAACCATTACAGTTCTCATATACCCATTTGGCATCTGCAACGCAGGCACGGATACATCCATGAGATGCAGGGCTTCCAAGTTTGAGGTACTCACTTGCCGGAAGGTTGTTTCCATTCTTCAGTCCACTGGCTACAGAATGAACATAGATTCCATTAACAACATGTGTACCATACTGTCCCCATGACGGTCCCATCAGCGGCTGCCAGCGAAGAGATCTTGTCAGTGTATAAGTGCCTTTAAGTGTCAGTGTGACAGGATTACCTACAGAAACACGAATCGTCTTGATTGGATATTTCTTGCTGCTGTCTGTATAGACAGTCATAACACCATTCGTACGATCACATTCCAGATAGTATTTGCTGCGCTTAAACTCATTGGTTCTGTCATAAACACGGTTTCCATATTTATTGAAACGATAGTTTACGCCATCGATCCATGCAGTTGTATTCTTGTACCATTTGCCTGTTTCAGGGTTAATATAACGCGCAAGGTTTCTGCTTGCATCAATCGTTACCCATCCTGTTGTAAATTTACCTCTGCTGTCCAGCCAGCCCTTGGTAGTTCCACGGGTTGCTGTTCTGTTTGTCTGTGCTACGCAGTTTTTGAAGTAGAAGTAATACATCTGTCCGTCACATTTGATCCTTCTCCATCCGTTTACTGCGAGTACACCATTGGATGCTGCATAATAATACTGATTATTATACTTGATCCATGTTCCTTTATACATCTGTCCACGATACTGTGAAGTACTGGATCTCTGGAAGAAGTAATATTTGTCACTGACCTTTGTCAGACCACTTGCCATACGTCCATCCGGAAGGAAGTATCTGGATCCACTCCATGCATTCTGATAGTTGTTTCCACCATTTGTGAACAGGAACCATCCAACAAATTTATTGTTAACAACGACTTTCTGCATACCCTTCTTCTCGTCTACACGTCCTGCAACACTTCCGAAGTAGTAATATCTGCCATACTTGGTTGAACCGGTACCTGCACACTGTACCCAGCGGTTTCTCCAGGTTGCACGGCGTCCGTTTGCAGTAAAGTAATATCTGTAATTGCCATATTTGACAAGTCTGTTGGTGTATGCAATACCGGACTTGTTGGACATGTAATAATATCCGTCTGCACCTTTAACAAGTTTGTTCTTAAGTACATATCCATTTGCATCAAGAAGATACAGGTTTGAACTGTTATTCAGGACTTTGTATGCACCAACGCCCTTTTTCACATAACGTCCATCACTTCCGAAATAGCGCCATCTGTTGTTATTGATCCCGATCCATGTACTTCTGGCCATCTTACCAGGAATTTCGTCTTTTCCGGATGCGCTCTTGAACCAGTAAAGTCCCTGACGGTTATTATATGTAGTTTCTTTCTCTCCTGTAAATGGCTTTCCATTCTTGTCGAGATAGTAATATTCATTATTGATTCTGTAGATGCCTTCGTTCTTGGCTTCATAAACACCGTCTTTATTATAGTAGCTGAATACGCTGCCATTCCAGATCCATTTATCTGACTGCATCTGACCAAGTTCAGAATTATATGGAGATACTACTCCACTGAACTCGCTGTCTACATCCGGATGGGTGATCTCCACTTCATCTGCGGTAGCAAAATAATAGGAGTCATTTCCGTTTGTACCTACAAGGCTTTTGCCTGTGATCAGATATCCATCCTTATCGAATGCATATTTTGCTGTAAATACGGTATTACCATCTTTATCCAGAGTTGTGATCTGGATCAGTCCGTCTGCTGCAGTATAATAATCTGTATTTCCAACTGCATCCGCATCGTCCTCTGTAGTTTCCTCAGTGTCTGCTTCTGATGCTGTTTCTGTTTCCTGTACAGTGTCTGACGCTGTATCTGCTGATGCATCTTCTGCCTCGTTTGCTGCTTCTACAGTAAAAGCTTCATCTGCTGTGTCCGGCTGAACTGCTTCCTGTGCTTCAGCATCTTCTGCAGCACCAGTTTTGCTTCCTGTATATTTGTGAAGCTTCCATTTCAGCGTTCCATCCACAGATTTCGCAACCCATCTGTGATAAGAAAGGACCGCTTCTGTGCTGCTTACTACATTCTCACCCGGATAGGTACTTCCTGCTGCCTCTGCATCATTCATATCAAGAGCATCCTGGATCTCAGCAGGTATATCAGAAGAAAAATCTTCCTCAGATCCGAAATCCACCTCTGCCCCTGGCGTTACATCTGTATCTGTCTGATCCTCGTCAGTCAGATCTCCATCCTCTATAGTTACTGTAGAATCGTCTACATCTTCACTGTTGTCTGTTTCTTCTGTAACAGATTCCTCATTGTCCTCTGTAACTGTGATATCGGCTGAAAAATCTGCTGCACTTGCAACTGCTGTCTGTGCAACCGTAGCCATACACATAGACAGACTCAGTAAAACTGCCACAACTCGTTTCTTCACAACTTCTCCTCCTTATTCTTATAACACCTTTATTCACCAAGACCGTCGCGGATCGCTTCGGTCAAAGCTTCCATTGCCTCACGCTCATCTGTACCATCACAGATCAGCTCAATCTCATCCCCGCATTTTACACAGGCACCCAGAACACTCAAAACACTCTTGGCATTCGCTCTTCCTCCACCAAAAACAAATTCGATATTGGACTGATATTTGCCTGCCTCATTACACAAATTCCCCGCCGGGCGCAGGTGAAGACCTGACGGATTATTGACTGTTATCTTCTGACTGATCATATCTTCTGTTTCTCCTGTTGTTTCTCAACTATTTGTATCTGCTGTAGAAATTCTGGAAACTTCCACTCCGGCTGTAACTTCATCCACCAGTTCATATCCATCCGGAATGCTGACCTTGACAGGAACCTCATAGCTGCCTTCTTCTTTGTCCTTAAGATCAATGGAAGCCTTGATATCATTTTCTGTAAGATCATCAAGATCATCTTCTGATTTCTTGACTCTGATCTCGATCGTGGCCGTGTCAAAAGCGACCTGCATTCCATTTGGCTGATTTTCAACCAGAATGTTCTTGGTTGGTATCTCACAGACATTGCTTCCTTCCGGCAGGATATTGACTCTTATGAAAACATCCTCACTTGAATCGCTTGTCAGTTTCAGACCATCCGGAAGATAATCAGAAAGATTGATCTTTTCTTCAAAATCACTGCTTCTGCCAGATATATCTGCTGCCGTTCCCGGAATCCAGATTGTGTTATTCTGCTCTTTCAGGCTACTCAGCGCATCCTCGCTTCCTGCTACACTGATCACATTCGGTGTGGTGCTGATGCTCTCTACCTGATATCCATCTGCCGGAGTGCCTGTATATTCCGCACTTATTTTAACATCAGACTGCACTTTCCACAACCTCGCAGTTACATAAACTCTCGAAACATTGAGATAACTCATATCCAGATCTGTGAACTCTTCTCCATTCTTGTCAATGATGGTAACATCTTTCTCCTGAGTAACATCCTCAGTTGCTCCATCCACATCGATAGAAGCATTCACTTTATCTATTTTATTAATAAGTGACTTCGGTCCTGTAATCTTGATTTTCTCAGGATTAGATGTCAGCGCCCCTACTTCATAGCCCTTATCAGGTTTCGTATTGTTTGTAGTGACATTTACAACAAATTCCTGCGTGTCCTTATCCTCCAGATGAAGACTCAGGTTGTTCGGTGTCACTTCTATGTTATTTGGGAGAATCTTATCACAGGTAACAGTAATTGGAACCATCACCGGATCTGTCTTCAGACTTACTGCCTGCTGCAGATCTGCAACTGCCCTGAGATCGTTTACGGTAATCTTATCCAGGACTTTCCTCTGAGCCTTGATCGTTACTCTGATCGGTACCTGTTCGCTGTCCTGCATGCACATCTTGCCATCTGCATCAATATATGCCTCGTTAAGAAGCTGTACATCAGATATCACAAAGGACTTGGTTCCTATCGGATTGTCAATATTTACGACCAGAAGCCATACGACTACAGCAATGATAAGGGACAGGATCTTCAGAGAAATATTATTTCCCATTTTTTTCTTCATGCTTCACTCTCCCCTTAAAGAATTGTCTCAGTTTATTGTTATCCACAATCTTCTTATTCTGTGCCCGTTCAAGCACTTCGCGGAGTTCAGAACTGCTGACGTTACGCATCAGACGTCCCCCCTCTGCCACAGAAACCTGTCCGGTCTCCTCCGAAACAATGATCGTTACAGAGTCTGTCACTTCACTGATCCCCACACCTGCACGATGTCTCGTTCCAAGCTGCTTGCTCAGTTCCATATTATCTGAAAGCGGAAGATAACAGGTCGCCGCCACGATCCGGTTCTCTCTCACAATGACAGCTCCGTCATGAAGCGGGGTATTATGTTCAAAGATATTGATCAGAAGCTGGCTTGTCAGTATCGCATCTACATTGATCCCGGTACGGATATATTCATCCAGACGGATTTCCCTCTCGATCACGATAAGAGCTCCCGTCTTGACTTCACCCATGTCAAAACATGCTTTGATCAGTTCATTCACTGTTTTGTCGGCAAAGCGTTCCTTGACCTCCTTGCCGGAATCAAACGGAATGATAGACGCCATGATCTTCTTCTGTCCCAGCTGTTCCACAACCTTGCGGAGCTCCGGCTGGAATATGACAACGATTGCCGTTATCAAAGCTCCTGCCAGCTTCGAAACGATCCACAGGATCGTATTCATCTTGAAGATATAAGCGATCACAAGAAAAGCGCCAATGACCAGAAGACCCTTGAGCAGGGTATAAGCACGGGTAAATTTAATCCATACCATAAACTGATATACAAAAAATGTGATCAGTATGATCTCTATGATATCAATGATATTCACGGAAGGCAAATTGATATCTGAAAGATACCTTCCCAATATACCCGTGATATTCTGCATAAACACGCTTTCCTCCTAATATTTTTATTTGGGAGAGAACTCAGCGCTCTCCTGGTTTCAATTACAGATCCTTAAGTGATTCCTCAAGCTTTTTCTCAAAATCGATATCATCCAGATCTGCTTTTTCGATAGCTGCAGTATTTTCGGCCGGATCCTGTTCTGCCTTTGGCTGTTCCGGAGGAACCACACCCTGAAACAGTGGTGCCGAGAAATTCACAACACGTTCTGTCTGCTTCTTTTCGTCCCGCATAGGCTCACCATTGATCTTCTTGATGCTTCTCTCAGAAGTTGCGACCAGAGCCTTCGGCACTGCTTTGACATAGTAATAGTAATCGTCATCCTCGTATTCCAGGCGTTCTGTCCTGGTATAATCTCCGCCAAAAACAAAGAATTCAAGGACAATTCCCAGCAGAACTGCAACCACTGTAAAGACAATCTGTGTTGCTATCGGAACAGAGAGTCCGAAATACATGCTTCCCGCAAGCATAAGTACAAGATAGATCACACCGCCGGCGATGATCGCGATCCTCCATGCATAGTCAAACTGTCTTGTCCGGATCAGCTGTACCGCCAGGATCACGACTACAAAGGTGATCAGTGTAAGCCACATCTCTCCATTCTTCATGATACCATCTGACAGGAGTGTCAGTTTGTCTATCATCTGTGTATCCTGACCCATAAGAACCTGAGACTGTATCCTCACATAGCGGATGAAATAATAAATGATCACGCCGCCGCTTGCCGGAAGTGCAGACACAGGTGAACTCAAAAGCCCGCATCCGATAGGAAGCAGTGCCGGGAGATCAAACGCAAATGCCAGAGGTGTAAATACCATCACGATATTCTTTCCTGCACTGAATCTCAGGAACAGGATCAGCATAAACAAAAGGATCACCAGCATAAAGCCCGCAACTTCTATTCCAAGCGCATAACAATGTGCCACCATCATCGCACATCCTGCAAAAATGATCATTCCTGTTGGAAGAACGCTGCAGATCAGAGCCAGGATCAATACTATAAATATATTGTCAAGTGCTCTCATATATCCCATATTGCTGTTGATCCATATAAAATAGACCAGTGCCAGAATAAATTTCAAAAGAGGCATCACATACACTTCATACTGTGCAAATAAGCCTTTGATTTTCTGTTTGAATTCCAGTAATGCCGTCATTTCCGATAACCTCCTGCTGTTCCTCTGCCGGACATCTTCTTTTCTTCCCGCGCATAGATCTTATTCAGCTCTGTAAGCTGGCTATAATACTCACGTACACTCTTCTTTGCCTGATAATACTTTACCGAATATTGAATATACGTCAGAATAGAATATGCTGCAAGAACGATCACATAACCAACGATCAGATAGATTCCAAGTGTGACCAGATTCATCCTGTGGATATTCTCCAGAAGATATTCTCCAAAATATACCGCTACTGCCGCAACGATCAGTACATATCCAATTGTAACCAGAAAAAAATTCTTGATCAGTGCCAGACCGATATAATCACTTCTGTAATATCTGCTGACCGGAAGATATTTCCTGCCCTTGCCCTGTTCATACATGGCAAGTTTTGTCATTATCTTAACTTTTTCTTCATTGATCATATTCTGCTCCTTACAAAATCATAGTTACTGTTCACTCCGTTCACAGTAACAAACTTGCATCTCTCTGCCACATAGACAGAAATACTCATATAGATTAATTGTAACATATATCCATGACCATGAAAAGCCTTTTTTCACTGTCAGCTCCTCTGCTGCTGTTATATCTGTCCCATGCACAAAGTCACAAAAAAAACCTTGTCTGCGCCTGCTTCTTTAAGGACATGTGCCATTGCTTCCATTGTACTCCCTGTTGTATACACATCATCCATAACGAGGATTCTGAGCCCGTCCATTCGCTCTGTAACCTGGAATGCAGCCCTCAGGTTCTGCTTTCTCTCGACTGCACTCAGTTTTTTCTGCGACCGGGTATTCTTTGTTTTACGAACGATGCCGTCCGGCGCCGGAAGCCCAAATTGTCTGCCGACTTTTGAAGCGAGATCTGCCGCCTGGTTGAATCCTCTCTCCCGCTGTTTTCGCGGATACATCGGAACAGGTATGATCAGATCCGGACTCCATGTGCAGATTTCCCTTTCCATGTATCTGCATATGGATGCCGCATAATATTCCCCATATTCCCTGTTCCCATAATATTTGTAATGGAGCAGAGACTGTCTCATCCTGTTATTATAAAGAAAAACGCCCCGGCCTCTGTCAAATTCTCTGTGAACCTTCCGGCACTCCGGACAGAATTCTTCCTCTGCCTTCACTGGTCTTCCACATTTAAGACAATAATCTGTTGTGATCGGATGTAGTTTACCCTCACATGTCCTGCATACAAGAGCGCCTTTTTCAACAAGGATCTGATGGCAGACCGGACAGCGCCTCGGGTACAGAATATTCAAGATTTTTTCCAAGCAAGACCTTTCTCCCCGATGAAACGCTCTCACTCTGTTATTGTTCTATCTCACGGATCCGCTGATCCAGTGAGCTGTATCTCTGCTGTTGTTTCTCATTTCGGATCATTTCCCGGAATGTTTCCTCGCTGCCGACGACAGTTACACACTTACGCGCCCTGGTGACAGCTGTATAAAGGAGGTTTCTGTTCAGAAGCATCCTTGGTCCGGACAGAAGCGGGATCACGACTGCCGGATACTCAGATCCCTGCGATTTATGTATCGTCACCGCATAGGCAAGTTCCAGTTCATCCAGTTGTTTGAAAGAATATTCTGCCCATCTGCCATCCTCAAATTCTACTTCCGCTGTCTCTGCGAAATCATTGATCGTTTTAAGGATTCCGGTATCTCCATTAAATACACCAATCCCTTTCTCGATCGGAATGCCGTACAGTCCCCGGATCTCCCATTCCATCTGGTAGTTATTCCGGATCTGCATGACTTTATCTCCTTCGCGGAAAAGTCCGTGTGCATTTTCTCTTTCTTTCTTGGATGCATCTGGCGGATTCAGGTATCTCTGGAGGATCTGATTCAGTCGTTCCACGCCAAGAAGTCCTTTCCTCATAGGAGTCAGGACCTGAATATCAAAAGGCTTCGCCTCTACATATCTTGGAAGTTTATCCTGGATCAGGGCGATCACCACACGGATGATGATGTCCGCATCGCATCTCTTAAGGAAAAAGAAATCCCGGCTTTTGTTATCAAGGATTACCTGCTCTCCTTTATTGATCTTATGCGCATTTACAACAATATCACTCTCTGATGCCTGTCGGAAGATCTTCTTGAGTTCTACTACAGGAAATGCCTCACTTCGAATGATATCGCGAAGGACATTCCCCGGTCCGACACTTGGAAGCTGATTCTCGTCACCTACCAGAATAAGCCTTGTCCCGGCGATCACTGCCTGAAGAAGTGAGTGCATCAGCTGAATATCCACCATCGACATTTCATCAATAATGATCACATCCGCTTCCAGCGGATTCTCTGCATTTCTCTCAAAGTGGACTGCCTGACCGCTTTTGCTGTCATCCTCCGGCATCCCGGAAAGTTCCAGAAGCCGGTGGATCGTCTGCGCTTCGTAGCCGGTAGCTTCCGTCATTCGCTTGGCAGCTCTACCTGTCGGTGCTGCAAGACGGATCTCTGCGCCTTCACTCTCAAAATACTGGATGATGGCATTGATCGTCGTTGTTTTTCCTGTTCCGGGTCCTCCTGTCAGGATAAACAGACCATGACAGGCAGCTTCTGTGACAGCTTTTTTCTGCATTTCATCCAGAAGTGTCTCTGTTTCCTTTTCGATCTGTGCAATTCTTTTATTTATCTGCTCCGGGTCTTCCGGATAGAGGACATCCAGTTCTTTGAGCATTCTTGCCGTATTCAGTTCCAGGTAATAGTACATGGCAGGATAGACCAGAACTACTCCGTTTTCTTCTTTCTGGACCAGCTTACGGTCTACAGCAAGATCCATGAGATGCTTCTCCATATAGGAGGTATCCACTCCCAGAAGCTCAGACGCTCTCTGAAAGAGTTCTTCCTTCGGAAGATAAACATGTCCGTCACCGGATGCCTGTAAAAGAGTATACATCATTCCACTTCGGATCCTGTAATCTGAATCTGTATGGATCCCTATCCTGTAAGCGATCTCATCCGCAATCTTAAAGCCGATGCCACTGATATCGTCTGCAAGCCGGTATGGATTTTCCTGGAGTACACTGTATACAGTCTCACCGTATTTCTGATAGATCTTTGCACCAAGATTCAGGGAAATCCCATATTTCTGCAAAAACATCATTGCTTTTCGCATGTCCGCTTTCTCAGAGACCTGAGCTGCGATCTCCCGGGCTTTCTTCTCGCTGATCCCTTTGACTTCTGCCAGACGCTCCGGTTCTTCCTCCACGATCCTCAGCGTATCTGAGCCAAAGCGGCGTACGATCCTCGCCGCCAGTGCCGCACCAATCCCTTTGATCGCACCGGATCCCAGATAACGTTCCATCGCCATGGCATCTTCCGGCATTTTTTCTGTAAGAGTCGCTGCCTGAAACTGTTTTCCATATACCGGGTGCTGGATATAATGCCCGGTTGCTTCTACCGAAGCCCCCATTGTAAGCACCGGAAAAGTTCCCACGCAGGTCAGTTCTTCTTCTCCTTCTATGCCCTTTAGCACCATTACCGTATATCCATTATCCTCATTTCTGAAGATCACATGATCAATATACCCTGTTATACTCTCACTCATTCTTCCATTCTCGCCATGATCTCTGCATATTTTCCGGTTCCAACTGTCACCACGTTCACAGCATCCTGAACCGTCAGCGTATCTACTCCTGTTCTCTGTTCGATCAATGTATCCATTCCACTCAGCATGGCTCCGCCACCCGCAAGGACGATCCCACGGTCCACAATATCTGCCGCAAGTTCCGGCGGTGTTTTTTCCAGAACTCCATGTACTGTCTCTACGATCTGGCTTGTGGCATCCTTGAGCGCCACACGGATTTCCTCAGATGTAAGTTTGACCGTCTTAGGGAGGCCGGTCAGGATATTTCTTCCTTTTACTTCCATTACTCTCGGATTTGCCTCCTCTATTGCAGTACCGATCTTGATCTTGATCGTCTCTGCAGTATCCTCTCCTATAAACAGTCCATGTGTACGGCGTATGTAGCTCATGATTGCCTGATCAAAAGCATCTCCTGCAACCTTGATCGTAGAGGATACTACGACCCCGCCCAGTGAGATCACTGCCACATCTGTCGTTCCTCCACCGATATCAACGATCAGATTTCCAAATGGTTTCGTGATGTCCACGCCGGCCCCGATCGCTGCTGCGATCGGTTCTTCGACCAGAAAAACTTCCCGTGCGCCAGCCTGGAAGGTTGCTTCCTCCACTGCCCGGCGCTCGATCTCCGTGATCCCGCTTGGCACACAGATGCTGATGCGGGGTTTGCGAAAAGCTCTTCGTCCCATTGCTTTCGGGATAAAATATTTGAGCATTTTTTCCATTACAATGAAATCCGTGATCACGCCCTGGCGGATCGGACGGATCACCTCTATATTAGAAGAGGCATGTCCCGCCATCTGTTTTGCTTCCTCGCCAATTGCTTTGATCTTTTCTGTATCCTTGTCATATACTACCACCGTCGGCTCCTTGAGGATCAGACCTTTGCCGGTGGAATAAACCAGACAACTGCTGGTTCCCATATCGATTCCAATATCATTTGCAGGCATAATAGCCTCCTTCCCAATTTTCTCTATTGCTGCAGGTATTTCTTCACATACTGGCCCGTATAGGATTCCGGGCACTCTGCGATCTGTTCCGGTGTTCCTGTTGCGATCACCGTACCTCCACGGTCACCGCCTTCCGGTCCCATATCTATAATATAATCTGCTGTCTTGATGACGTCCAGGTTATGCTCGATGACTACAACGGTATTTCCGCCGTCTGTCAGACGCTTCAGGATCTCAACCAGCTTGTGTACATCCGCGAAATGAAGTCCTGTCGTCGGCTCATCCAGAATGTAGATCGTCCTTCCGGTGCTTCGTTTGCTGAGTTCTGTCGCAAGCTTGATCCTCTGCGCCTCGCCGCCGGAAAGTTCAGTAGACGGCTGACCAAGACGGATATAGGAAAGTCCTACATCGTACAGTGTCTGGATCTTACGACGGATAGATGGAACATTTTCAAAAAATCCCAGTGCTTCCTCGACTGTCATATTCAGAACATCGTAGATACTCTTGTCTTTGTATTTCACTTCCAGCGTTTCTCTGTTATAACGTTTACCCTTGCACACTTCACATGGAACATAGACATCCGGCAGGAAATGCATCTCGATCTTGATGATTCCATCTC
>ENA-OPSJ01001702-OPSJ01001702.1-human-gut-metagenome-genome-assembly--contig:-NODE-1702-length-15923-cov-2.961432_pt1 | contig 15923 bp, 13 predicted proteins | sample MGYA00241801_ERZ501893 | MGnify/ENA primary metagenome ERZ501893 (study PRJEB25962, sample SAMEA2042219) | human gut metagenome | biome: human gut; feature: human-associated habitat; material: faeces...
AGTTTTGATTAACATTCCGCGTATGGGCTATCAGGTGCGGGCAGTTACGCTGAAAGAGATCATGGATATTCTGGAATTCAGAGTTGATGTGGAAGTAGGAGGCCTTCGCAAAAGCTTTCCTGTTTTAACCCGGGAAAATATAAATATGCTTCGGATGATCGCAGAAAAGCATAATGCAGATGAGGACCGGATCGTATCAAACAACTGGCAGAGAAATTATGAGTTTCACACCTATCTGTATTCATTAAACAACAATGTTTACGGCCATCAGGCATTACAGCAGATGATCCACCAGTGTTCCCGTTATATCTCACAGTATTTCCTGTCTGCGTGGCAGAGAAAAAATGAGTCTAATGGACGTTATCACATGGCCGTTGTTGATGCTCTGGAAAAACAGAACATTGAAGAGGCCTGTGTGTATCTGGAAAAAGATATACTGGCAGTGAAGGAAGAGATCCTGGCACTGCATTCTATGAACATTTAATTGAATATCATTTATGTACATATAAAAAGAACCGGTTCGTTGTGAGCCGGTTCTTTTTCTTTAAGAATTCAAATGCATTGCAAAATCAGATTAGCCAAAGTATCTCTTTAACAGACCTGCGAATGCTCTTCCGTGACGAGCTTCGTCTTTTGCCATCTCATGAACAGTGTCATGGATAGCGTCTAAGTCTGCTGCTTTGGCACGTTTTGCAAGGTCGAATTTACCCGCTGTTGCACCATTTTCAGCGTCAACACGCATCTGCAGGTTTTTCTTTGTGGAATCAGTTACTACTTCACCAAGAAGTTCTGCAAATTTTGCAGCATGCTCTGCTTCTTCCCAAGCTGCTTTTTCATAGTAAAGGCCTACTTCGGGATAGCCTTCACGGTGTGCTACTCTTGCCATAGCAAGATACATACCTACTTCTGAACATTCTCCTTCAAAATTCGCGCGAAGGTCAGCTACGATGTCTTCGCTGACACCCTTAGCAACTCCTACTACATGTTCTGCTGCCCATTCTCTTTCGCCAGTCTGCTCTTTGAATTTTTCTGCCGGTGCCTTGCAAACCGGGCACTGCTCTGGTGCACTGTCTCCTTCGTGAACATATCCACATACGCTGCATACAAATTTCTTCATACTAATACACTCTCCTTTTGATAAATTAGTTTAACCACTTTTGTGATTTATAAACATTTTTTACAGATGCCGTAAAAATAGATTTCATGTCCTTCTATTTTTCCGGGAAACTCGTCATCCATCTTGGTATCCAATTCAAAATCCCAGTCGGCTTCCAAATCGATTACCTGTCTGCAACGACGACAAATAAAATGATTGTGTGGGGTGGTCGTTGCATCAAAATGCTCTACCCCGTCACCACAGTTCAATCGCAAAATCTCACCACAGTCTGCTAATAAGTTTAAATTTCGGTATACCGTTCCTAAACTTATCTTAGGAAATTCTTCTCTGATTTTCTGATATACCTGCTCCGCAGTCGGATGAGACTTTGTTGAACGCAGATAGACTAACACAGCTTCCCGCTGCCTGCTATACTTGAGTCCAGCCATATCTCACGCTCCTTTTTGATAATAGTAACTGTTACTGTTATTACTATATATCATTTATCTTTGCTTGTCAATACTTTTTCTCAATAAATTTTATTTTTTTCACATTCGACATTTTTCTACATAATATATAGTAAAAACAAAAAAGGAGTTTCTATGAATCTTTCAAAGAAACCATTAGCAATGGCATATGTCCCATGGCAGACTTTTGAAAATGTCATGGAGGGCGAATGTGCCTTAAGACACGGCACCATTTTCGAAGATTTAGTTTTTCCGTTTGTTGGTGCACAGGCTGCCTGCCAGGCAGACCGCAGTCAAAACCACTCCCATTCCGGTTCTTGTGGCTGCCATAACCGACAGCCCTATATGCAAAACAACTCCTGTGGAAGGCGAGGTGTTTATTGATGAATCAAAACAGACATTCAAAGCATCAGAAAATGACCGCTGTACGTGAGGCCGGATTCTGCATGATTGACGCCGGTATGTATTTGGATACTCATCCTTGCGATGGCAAGGCAATGGATTATTTCAACCGTTACCAGCAGATGTACAAAGAAGCCGTCTGCGATTACGAAAAACACTGCGGACCGTTATTTTTAACCGGTATTGATACAAACGATGGCTGGACCTGGACCGATGAACCGTGGCCATGGGAAGGGGGGTGCAGCTGATGTGGACGTATGAACGACGACTGGAATACCCGGTCAATATCAAAACGCCGAATGCAAAATTGGCAAAAGTAATAATCAGTCAGCTGGGTGGACCCGATGGAGAATTAGGCGCTGCCATGCGTTACCTTTCCCAGCGCTATTCCAACACAAACCGAAAAGTAGCCGGTGTGCTTACGGATATCGGTACCGAGGAACTCGCTCACACGGAAATGATTTGTGCCATTGTTCACCAGCTCACGAAAAACTTAAACGCAAAAGAATTGGAAGAACAGGGATTTGCCCCTTATTATATCGACCACACCATCGGCATCTGGCCACAGGCTGCATCCGGTGAGCCTTGGAGCGCAACCAGCATTCAGTCAACCGGTGACCCGCTTGCCGATATGCATGAAGATATGGCGGCAGAGCAGAAGGCTCGACTGACCTATGATAACATTCTGCGTCTTGTAAAAGACCCGGATGTCTGCGATCCGATTCGCTTCCTGCGTGAACGCGAACTGGTGCACTACCAGCGCTTTGGCGAAAGCCTTCGTCTGCTGCAGGATGATTTGAACAAGAAAAACTTCTATGCGTACAACCCGGATTTCGACAAACAGTTCTGCAAATAGATTTCTGCATTTTTTTAAAAGGGCAGTTCACATACTCGTGAGCTGCCCTTCTCTTCTTATTTTTTAGTTCGAATAGCTTTTGCCCTACACCATGCACCATAATAATTTTTACCATTATTGGTTACATACCCGCGAACTCTTAAATAATATTTCTTCGCCAGCCTGTTCATCGTAGTAGCAGTCGAATAAGAACTGCGGATGGATTTTGCCTTTTTGAACTTTTTGCTGGTTGCATATTGGTACTGATAAATAGCACCTTTATTCTTTCATCTTTATGCCTCCTTATATTTTTCATAAGCCACCTTAAGTCCGGATAAATCGTTTCTGTTTTTTATCGAATCCGATGAAATCGTCTTTATTCCTTTTGGACGGTACTTATCTTTATTTGTCTCCTCCGCATCACACGTGTACGATTTTTCTTTTGTGACAAGCTTACCGTTTTTTATCGCACAGGCAGTCATATCGCCCTCATATTGTGCCGGTATTTCACCCATATTCACAATACCGCTTTCGATAATCAAACCTTTTTTTTCCGGCCGGTAATAAAATTCAGTCCGTGCCGTCAACTCGTCTACCTCCCCCGCCACATATGCACCCTTTTCTTCGGAGTAAGAATAAAAACGGGCAAGATAACCATACTTTCCGGTTCCAAAATTAATTCCTAAACACGTTACAATCAGTTCCGGAATGTTGTCACCATTTACATCATAAAGAAAATAGCTGTAATCGGATACATATCCTGTTTTTCCGTTTTCGGTATAGCCCTTCACTTTCAATTTCTTACTTAGTATTTTCCGATAGGCATCCCGCCATCTATCCGCTATCGGAACCGGCGTCTGTGTCGGTTCCGGTGTCGCTGTCGGAGTCTCTGTGGCAGTTGCTTGGACTTGCTGCTCCGGAGCTGGCGTCGGTGCCGTCCGTTTTTCCTGCAACGCATTTGCCCCAAGGAAAATACCGGTTCCTATACTACCAATTACAGCCAAACCGGCAACTGTCATCGTAACTTTTCCTGCAACAGTCTTTAAAAAACCTTTGGAAGCTTGTTTTGCAATCTTTGCTCCCTGATTCATTACCGACGCAGCCGATGGAATCACAAAACCAGCATTTTGTAAAAATGCCTCCTCTTCTTTGCGAAGCAGGAAAAGAAGAAGCGGAAGTGGTGCCATACTGTAGAGTTTGTAACCTTTTTTCTGCAATTCCTCGGATTTCTTTTTAATTGCCTTGCGCCCATAATTCAAACGGGATTTCACGGTATTTTCCGAACATTCCATTGCCTCCGCAATTTCACGAATACTCACGCCCTCAAAATGAAACATCAAAATACACATTCTCTGGTCATCCGGCAGTGTATCTAACATTTCATGAACCATTTCCTGCGTTTCTTTTTCTGTGTAAGCAATTTCCGGCTGGCGGCTCGCATCGGTATCCATAATATTTAATTCCATTGCTTCACCTTCTTCATTTACACCTTCTAGGTCGGAGAAGAACAGCATTTTCTTTTTCTGAAGCGCATTTTTCGCCGTATTTGCAACAATCATTCCAAACCAATTCGGAAATTTCTGATAGTCCTGCAAGGTATTTAATTTTGTAAATGCCTGCACATAGGCATCCTGTAAAACATCCTGCGCATCCATGTCATTTCCCATATATTTTTTCGCAATGAAAAACTTTTTCTGATAGGTACTCTGATATAAAAAGTCATATCCTTCCTGATTTCCTGCCAGCGCACTTGCCACCGCTTCTGCATACTGTTCCATTTTTCTCATTTCCTCCTTACTCTTCTGCATATGTTCTTCGAATTACTACATTAAAGATATCTTTTCCATAACTTTTTTTGCTTACTTCCCAATCAAATCCATCGGTTCCCACTTTTGTTTTCCACAATAAACATCTTGCGTAAGAGCTTGCCGGAACCCCCTGCCAGTATTTTTTGCCGTTTTTGTCAACAGCGGCGATGCAAAGCCATTCATGGTTCTCCTTTGGATTGCTCGCCAATCCTGCTTTAACGCCAATCACTTCGCAAATTTCATACAAGCGTTCGGACGATTCCCCGCAGACACCTTTATAAGTTCCCTGATAAATTGCCTTATATCGGTTTTTCACACCGCCTTCGCCATGAACCGGTCTGCCCTTTGAATCTTTATTATACTTCATATTCATGTCGCAGTACGTTTCTAAAATAAGGGCAATTTTCTGTGACTTCGTCGCCTTTTTAATAATGTCATCCACGGTACACTCGCCACCAAAGTTCTCTAACGCAGTCCATTCATAAGTATATTTCTTATTTGCCGTACGCTTCAGCATGTTCTTATATGCGCGCGGATTGCTTTTTAAATTTTCAAAATAATCCTTTTTTCCTGTTTGATAACACTGTTCATATTCACGGGCAATAATCCGAAGTCCTTCATCCGGGTTCTTCACAAGCGGGCGAAGTTTTTTAGCAATCTTCTCCAAATATGGATTTACGGTTTTTACAATAATTTTCTGCTTTTTGCCATTCGTATACGTTACCATAATATCCTCTTCATCAAGTCCTGTATTGCCACTGGCTTTCCCGGGCGTAAACTTGATTTTTTTACCGGAAATTTTCTTTCCTTTTGCCACACCTTTCAGTGTCTGATTCACACCTACAACCTTTTTGATTTTCTTTGTCGTCTTTACTATTTTGGTTTCCTTTGTCTGAAGAAAAACCTTTTTCGTCTTATAATAGGTAACCTTCTTTGCCTCGCTGTGCGCCGGAATCATCCCCGCCATAATCATCGCAGCCATTAGTAAAGCCACAAAACCTCTCATTTTCGTTTTCATTTTCATCCTTCCTTTCTGTGTCTTTTACCTATAAGACAAGTGAAGTTTGATAAAAGTTTTATATTTTTGAAAAAAAATTTAATTATTCAAAATTCCCCCACCAATAAGAGTATACATAAGAAAAAACTATAATTCAATAAGAACCAATTATATTCCTATCTCCTTATAGTTTTTTCAAAAAAAGTATTATTTTGTTTTAATCAGCCTTACGAATTACCAAGACATCATTTTCCACATCCAGAGAAAGCACATCTCCTACTGCCACTTCATCCGCAAGCATCTTCTTCGCCAGCAGAGTTTCGACATTTTTCTGCAAATACCGCTTCAACGGTCTCGCACCATAAACCGGATCGTATGCTTTTTCCACAATATAATCAAGCGCCTTATCGGTAACGGTAAGAGAGATTTCTTTATCCTCAATTCTGCGGTTAATATCCTTGACAAGCAAATCAATGATGCCTCGGATATCGCTTTTTGAAAGAGGTTTAAACATAACAATCTCATCCAGACGGTTCAAAAACTCCGGTCGGAAATGATTTTTCAACTGCGACATCACAAGTTCCTCTGCCTCAGAAGAAATGTTTCCATTGTCATCAATGCCATCCAGCAAAAATTCTGCGCCAAGGTTTGACGTCATAATCAAAATAGTGTTTTTGAAATCCACCGTACGGCCCTGTGAATCCGTGATTCGTCCATCATCCAGCACTTGCAGCAAAACATTAAACACATCAGGATGTGCCTTTTCAATCTCATCAAAAAGGACAACTGAATATGGTCTGCGGCGCACGGCCTCGGTCAACTGTCCGCCCTCTTCATAACCAACATATCCCGGAGGCGCTCCAATCAGACGGGACACGGAATATTTCTCCATATATTCACTCATGTCGATACGAACCATATTGGCTTCATTGTCAAACAAACACTCGGCAAGACTCTTTGCAAGCTCGGTTTTACCAACACCGGTAGGTCCCATAAAGAGAAATGAACCAATCGGCTTAGTCGGGTCTTTAATGCCTGCCTTGGAACGAATAATCGCATCTGCCACTTTTGTCACGCCATCATCCTGTCCAATCACTCTCTTATGAAGTTCATCATCCAGATGCAGTGTCTTATTTCTCTCCGACTCGGTTAATTTGGCAACCGGGATTCCTGTCCAGTGGGAAATAATCTGGGCAATTTCTTCGTCCGAAACACTTTCGTGTACCATTTGCTGGTCATTTGTTTTAGCCGCATTTTCCGCTTCGTCCATCAATTGCTGCAAACGTGGCAGTTCGCCATATTCAAGTTCCGATGCACGCTCCAAATCACCGCTGTTTTTCGCCATCTCAATCTGATTATTCGTATTTTCTATCTCCGTTTTCAATTGATGGATTTTATCAACGGCTGCCTTCTCATTGTCCCAGCGTGCCTTTTTAACCGAAAAATCTTCCTGTAGTTCACTTAACTCTTTCTGCAGTTCGGTAAGACGTCCCTTACTCAAGTTATCAGTTTCTTTTTTCAGCGCCGCTTCCTCAATCTGCAGCTGCATAATCTTTCGCTGGGTCTCATCGAGTTCCGTCGGCAGCGAGTCAAGTTCTGTCTTAATCAGTGCACACGCCTCATCTACCAAATCAATTGCTTTATCCGGCAGGAAACGGTCCGTGATGTAACGGTCTGCCAGTGTTGCCGCTGTCACAAGTGCACCATCGGTAATTTTTACTCCATGGAAAATTTCATAGCGGTCTTTCAATCCACGCAAAATTGAAATCGTATCTTCTACCGTCGGTTCTTCCACCATTACCGGCTGGAAACGACGTTCCAAAGCTGCATCTTTTTCAATATACATACGGTACTCATCCAATGTTGTCGCACCGATACAGTGCAGCTCGCCACGTGCCAGCATTGGCTTTAACAAGTTGCCGGCATCCATTGCACCATCTGTCTTTCCGGCACCGACAATTGTATGAAGTTCGTCGATAAACAAAATAATCTGTCCATCGCTTTCCTTCACTTCCTCAAGCACCGCCTTCAGACGTTCCTCAAACTCACCACGGTACTTCGCACCGGCTACCAAAGCACCCATATCCAGCGCAAATACCTGTTTGTTTTTCAAGCCTTCCGGCACATCGCCGCGCACGATACGCTGTGCTAATCCCTCAACTACGGCAGTTTTACCAACACCCGGTTCACCAATCAGAACGGGATTATTTTTCGTCTTTCGTGACAAAATACGAATCATGTTACGAATTTCTTCATCTCGTCCAATTACCGGGTCTAATTTCTGATCCTTTGCCTGCTCCACCAAATCCGTTCCATACTTAGACAAACTCTCGTAAACTGCCTCCGGATTATCCGTCGTCACCTTCTGATTGCCACGCACCTGAGAAAGAGCCTGCAAAAATCTTTCCCTGTCAATGTTAAATTCCTTAAATAACTTCTTTATCTCCGGTGATGCTTTGCGAAGCATACTTAAAAACAAATGCTCCACGGAAATGTATTCGTCACCCATTGCCTTTGCTTCGTTTTCGGCATAAATCAGAACTTTATTCAAATCATTGCCAACGTAAATCTGACCGCCTTCTACTTTTGGTCGTTTATTAATCAAGCCTTCCACCTGCGCCTGGAAAACGACCGGGTCAATGTCCATCTTCTTTAACAGACTGACAATCAAGCTGTCATCGACCGTCAGCATATTGTATAACAAATGCTCCTGCGCCAGCTCCTGATTTCCAAAATCGTATGCCGTCTTTTCAAGATTATTTACAATCTCCATTGATTTCTGTGTAAATTTACTAATGTTCATGTCGTTCACTCCCTTCAGTTTCAGTGAAATACAATCTCTTGTATGTTCTATCATATCTATAACACAGTTATAATATAGCACTCGTTGTTAGCACTGTCAAGAGATGAGTGCTAATTTTTTCAAAAATTTTTATTCGTTGCGTAAAACAGCAAACGCCACCCCAAACAAAACCCAAAATACCGGTGCCACGCAGATGGATGAGTCATTGGCAAGCCCCGCCACAAAATATCCGCTGACTCCACACAGAAATGCCAAAGAAATTTTCTGACTATGATTCCATTTTCCTTTTTTGAAACATTTACGGATGGTTCTGCCAAAAAGCAGCAGATACAACGCTAAAAATGCAAGCAGCGCAGGCAGTCCATCCTGAACCCAAATCTGCAAGTACATATTATGTGGCTTTGTAACAATCTGTTCATTGAAACCACAATTCACTTTTCCTACATAATCATCATTCGGAAATGCATACGCAAAATTATCCTGACCTACCCCAAGAAGTAATGCACGCTTCAACAACGGAAATGTGCGCGACCAGATATAGCCACGGTTTGACGCAAAATCATAATGTCCTTCCATACCAAAAGATTCCACATAGTGAAGCATATCCGGCTTCCCAACTCCGTTAATGTAACGCAGCCCCACACCAAGCATAGCAAAATCCCACGAATATTTATCATCCACCGTAAGACGCAATACATCAAAATAAGTTTTCTGTTCCTGATACGTAATTTGACGCTTAGTCGCCTCAAACAAAAGTCCCTGATACGCATCCCCTTTTAACTTAACACCACTGAAGGAATCGCCTGTCATTTCAATCTTTTTTCCATTCTCATTCAAAGCCTCAAATTCGTAAACCGTTGCATCGGCATCCCACCGAAGTGTAATCATTTTCCCTGAATGCAATGTAATTTTCACACTCGTGCCATCTGAAATCATAGAAGAAATATGACTGCTGCACGGCTCTCCATTTCCCTTTATGACAGAACGGAAGAATGTCTGATTTTTCCACAAAAACAAAGCTACAAGTCCGACTGCCACAACAAATACGCCACAAAGAATCTTCCTATTTTTATGGATATCCGAAAACAAAAACAACACCGCCACGCATACTGCCGCACCTACACCAACCATCCCGGCAAGCGAACCGGAACCCTTTAGCATAATAAGCTGGCACACAGCGGATGCCGCCGCCACAATTTTATATCTGTTTTTTTCATCCTGTACCGCCTCATAAATGGTAAGCGGAAGCACTAGTGCCACATAGGACCCAACATAATTAGGATTGTAAAGTGTTGCATAAGAAACCCCTTTTCCAAAACTTGCCGTAATTCCATTAAACTTCTTAGGCAGCGTATGCATAAACATGGTAAAAAATGGCGTTGTGACATCATTTGCCAGATAATCCACACCAAAAGCCTGTAACGCCCCTAAAACAGAAAGAATCAGCGAACCAATTAATAGCGCATGGACAATCACTTGAATTTTATTTTCACTCGATAAAAGAAAATAAGCAAGACAAAAAAGAGCAACATAAGCAGTCACCACAAGTACCCCTTCCATTTGCTCAAATCCACCGAATAACGCATCTATTTTTTCATCCGCAAGCAATGCCGATATTGCGGTAACACCCCAAAATACTGCCAGCAAAATCAAAACGATTTTCTGATTTTTAGTCGTCCACACCGCTTTTGCCTGCACCCGCATCCACTGCGCAGCACAAAACAAAATAATAATCACAGCTCCTAAAAGAATCAGTGCTCCCCGCTTAAAGCCAAGAAAAAAATCAACAAATGGACCGCCGGACGCCCATGTATATTTCCCAATTCCCGATGAATACGAAGTCATCATTGTCAATAAGGGAACAACTGCCACGGCAAGAACCAGTGGCAGCATATAAAAATCAAATGAAGTTTTCTTTGACCGTTCCATCCTTTATACCTCTTCTTCTTTGGTCGAATCCGTAACGCCTGCCACAATCGCAGCTACCGCAGCAACCACAACAATCACTGCTACAATGGCAATCGCCGTAAATACACCAAGTGCTACTAATGCTCCCATACTCTCATCGTCCTTTCTCTCTTTATTTCCAACATCATTTGTAATAAGTATAACACTATCTTTCCCATTTTGCACGAATAAATTTGACAAGCCTATCTCTTGTCTGTTATAATTTTACTTGTTTGCGGATATGGCGGAATTGGCAGACGCGCTAGATTTAGGTTCTAGTGGGGAATCCCGTGCAGGTTCAAGTCCTGTTATCCGCACGAAAGCTAAGAGAAGTGCATAGCGGGGTGTGGGCGGCTGACGCGAGCTTGCTCGCAGGCAGACGCATCACAATCCGCGTATATACGGCGATAGCCGTGGGACAAGCGTTTCGGAGAAACGCTTGTATGCACTTCGATTCCAAGGCTGAAAACATTCTATTTTATGAGTGTTTTTCAGCCTTTTTCTTTCTGAAAAACTGCAAAAATTCCATTTGTTCTAACCAAAATTCTAACAAATTTTCATTTTTTACGATTCTTGTTGACAAGGCCTCCCTTGGCACCACACGTTTCTTTCTCTCCACCTATCTGCCACATTTACCATAGTTAATTCCGAGTAGTTATTGGACTTTAGTTTGTATTGCAACCTTATCCTTAACTATAGCCTGATGTGATTTCTGTTCGTCAGACCAGAGATTTGCCATCCGACTTCCTTCAGGTTCCACCTCACGATGGACACCCTTGTCTTTGTCTGTATCCTTCCCACTACTAGGGCAGATTAGGGACTTTCACCCATTAGAAACGTGCGCCGCAAGGCGTACAATAAAAAAACTGCCGGCAAGACAATCTTGCCGGCAGAAATGGTATCATTTTATTTTACTTTGTAATAATCAAAATCAACATATCCACCAGCTTCTTTTGTTGCATAATTTACAAGCCAGCTTCTTGTTCCCATAAATGTTGTCGCAGTATCAAATCCAAGTGAGAATGTTTCGCCTATGCTCTTCCAATTCTCTCCATCTAAACTATAGAAGAAGTTTGCTCTATCTGCTCTTGTCTTGCCTGTATTAAAGGCATACTCAATCTTAAGATATACTGGTGCGTTTCCTTCGATCTTTTCTTCAGAAACAGCATTTTCTTTTATCTTATCCTCTTTCTTCGCCTTTGCACCACTATTCGTATCACTATTGCAGCCCTGGAATACGTAACGGTTACCATTTTCATCGCATTTTACACCAACCATTCCATAGTGTGCACTGATTGCAGCAAGACCTGCATAATCACCCGGTTTCATATTTTCTGTCAAAACGCATGTCTCTGATGTAAAGTTAGGCCCTACCGTTCTTTGTGTCAGAGAGTTTCTTGCAAACCAGATATTCCCTGCTACCTTACCGTTTTTAATTCGATAATAACCAGGATTTTCTGTTACTGACCAGTTGGCGTCATCCGGATTATGGTTCCACTGCCATACTTTCTTTAGGCTGTCACCTTCCTTAAAATCCGGATAGGAGAAGTCATCATCACCAACAATGTAACTTTCCTTATCACTCTTATTCAACTGGATAGTAAGTGGATTCTTAACCTTCTGGCTTGTTCCAAGACAATTTACAAAGTTTCCTTTATCATCATAGTAACCCATCATCGGCCAGTCTGGATAATACTTGTTATTCTTTGTATCAACATAATCCCAGTTTACAGCAAGTATAGACGGAACACGACCAAGACCATCATGATCCTGGAAAAGGAAACCATACCAGTCACCATAGATCGTGTCCACAATACCACCCTGTGCGATACCAGTTCCATACTCATATGTAGAGCCTTCAAAGATCAATTGAGCTTCCCAGTCTGACGCCTTACTATCATACAATTTTTTACTTCTATAGCATACTTCTCTGCGGAACCAGTTTCCATAAGAACCAATGATCATAAGGTAATAGTAATCACCAATCTTATAAGCATGAGCACCTTCCCATAAAGACCACTTGAATCCGCCCAATGTCTTATTAAACAGCGCTCTTGAACCGCCTTCTTTTACAACTTCTCCAATTCCACCTTCTGCCGATGATTCTTTTAAAGAAATCTTCTGAATGTTATTTCCATTGTAGATAACATACATTCCGTCACCGTCAAAGATCAATGCTGGGTCATGGAAACTTGTCTGTATGTAATATGCTTTCCACGTACCATTCTCGATATCCGGTGTCGTGTAACAATAAAAACCATCATTGTTAACATTGTAGATTACATAGAAAAGTTTTGTTTTTTCATTGTATTTTAATGATGCTGCCCAGGAACCATTCTTATATGTCTGCTGTCCGTTCTCAAGATTAAATAAATCCCTGTCCGGGAAACGGTTACATGCATAGTTTACAATTTCCCAATGAACAAGATCTGTCGACTTCATAACAGGGACACCAGGAACAAGGTTCATCGTTGTACTTACCATGTAGTAGTTCTGACCAACACGAATTATATCCAGATCCGGCACATCGGATGCAATACCCGGATAGTCCGCTACAGTAAGATTGTTCTTATCTAATTCCGGCATACCAGGCGCCAATGTTGGACGTGGTGCAGGAGATCTCGTTACGATCGGTGTTGGTGTTGGTGCTGCCGTCTCCGTTGCTGATGCTGTCGGCTCAACCGGTGCTGTTGCAGACGGTGTCGCTGTAGGTGTTGCCTTGTTTACCGTTTCCGGTGTTGGCATTGCTACATTCTTCTTTTTCATGTCAGTTACCGTAACTTTAACCTTTCCCAATGTTCTTTTCTTCTTTTTACCTTTTTTCTTTTTACCTTTTTTCAAAACTTCTTTTACTGTTATAGTCGCTTTTCCGGCTTTTATTCCGGTAACCTTCCCTTTTGATGTTACTTTTGCCACTTGTTTGTTACTGCTGGTAAAAGAATAAGAATGTTTCTTAGTTTTATTCTTGATCAATATACTCTTTTTCTTTCCAACCTTAACAGAAATCTTCTTGGTCTTAAGAGAAGCCTTAGCCTTTGCTTCTACATCACTTCCGGCGCTGGATAGTGTTGTGATACAAAGAGCCGAAACCATAAGACCTGCGATTACTTTTCTACTTGCTATTTGCATAATTACCTCCTTCTAAATTGATTAAAATATTATTTTAATTATAGCCCTATCTGTAAGATTATTCTATGATATATTTGGTACTTAAATTGAATTTTCTAGTATCTGTTTTCCTTTATAACAAAAAAAATCCACAGGTAACATTCCTGTGGTTGAAGAACTTCCGTCCTTCGCCTTTTCTTCTTCTGTTACCTCTTTTCAGTACCTTGTTGACTCCTTTTCAACAAGCAAAGCGTTATGCTGCAGAGTTGCCATATTCATCAAGACCGAGATGGATTGTTACCTGCAATTTTGAAGAATTTCTTATTTATGATATGGAAAAGCCATCGGGAGAACCAGAAGAGATTCTCTTAAAAAATTAAAAAAAGGAATACTACCGCCTTCAGTTTTTAGTGGATACGGGAAATCAAAATATCCAAAAAGAAATGGAAGTTTCCTTTCAGGCAGGACGTTTGGTTGGGAGTTTGTATGATGCATTGTTAAAGCAATACATCCATCCGGAAAATGAAGAATCTTTAAAAAGTCTGAATATCCTCTGTGTTCGCCTTGTTTTCTGTCTATATGCGGAAGATGCGGGCATATTTGGCGGCAGAAACATATATCTCCTTGCGCCGTCTTGAAAACAGAATCATACAGGCAAAGGTGGACGCCGGAAACAAAGTAGTGTCCGGGCAAATTACTTTAGGTGATGTAGAAGGTGATTTCGATCCCATTCAGATATCCATCAGACAATTTTATGGAATTGAAGTGAATGATTTTGCTGTAACAGTGGCAAAAACGACACTGTGGATCGCAGAATCTCAAATGATGAAGGAAACCGAGGATATTATTCATATGAGCCTTAATTTCCTCCCATTAAAGTCCTATGCCAATATTGTAGAGGGAAATGCTCTGCGAATGGACTAGGAAGATGTTGTAGCCAAAAATGAGTTGGATTATATCATGGGAAATCCGCCGTTTGTAGGGGCTCGTATGATGAGCAAAGAGCAAAAAGAAGATTTGTTATTGGTTTTCGGTTCAAAGTGGAAAAATGCCGGTAATCTCGACTACGTTTCTTGTTGGTACAAAAAATCAGCAGATTTTATGGTAGGAACAAAGATTTGTTCTGCATTAGTATCAACAAATTCTGTATGTCAAGGTGAAACCGTAGCTAACTTGTGGAAACCATTATTTGAGATGGGTGTTCATATTGATTTTGCACATAGAACATTTCGGTGGGACAGTGAAGCGAAAATCAAAGCACATGTTCATTGTGTGATTGTAGGATTTAGTATTACAGATAACAATCAGCCCAAACGTCTTTATGCATTGGACAGAATGCATATTGTAGACAATATTAACGCATATTTGATAGAAGCACCCGATATTTTTATCGAAAATAGAAAAAAACCCATTAGTAGTGTTTCGAATGTAGTTTTTGGGAGTATGCCGAATGATGGAGGAATTTTAAGTGACTATTCTTTTGAAAACAAAGAAGAAATAGTTAAGAAATATCCTCTTGCAAGAAGCATGTTTAAACCATTTATTGGAGCAAAAGAATTCTTACATAATAAAGAAAGGTATTGTCTTTGGTTAAAGGATATTTCACCTAATGAAGTCAAAAAAGTTCCACCAGTTATGGATGCGGTCTTGAAAATGAAATTGCTTCGTGAAAATAGTAATCGTGAAGCTACTAAAAAACTTGCTGAATATCCGATGCTATTGGGGGAAGTTCGACAACCGGAGGATACATATATCATTATTCCAAGACATTCATCGCAGAATCGCAGATACATACCTTTAGGATTTATGTCGCCGGATGTGATTTGTGGAGATTCAAATCTTCTTATGCCGAATGCTACCTTGTATGATTTTGGAATAATGATGTCAAATGTTCACAATGCATGGGTTAGAAGTGTGTGCGGTAGAATTAAAAGTGACTTCCATTACTCAGTGAATATTGTTTATAATAACTTTCCGTGGCCTAATCCAACAGAGGAACAAAAACAGAAAATAGCGCAGACAGCACAGGCAATTTTGGATGCTAGAACTTTGTATCCAAAATGTTCGCTGGCTGATTTATACGACGATTTAACCATGCCGCCGGAACTTCGCAAAGCTCATCAGAATAATGACAGAGTTGTCATGCAAGCATATGAGTTTAATGTGAAAACAATGACGGAGAGCGAGTGTGTGGCTGAACTTATGAAGATGTGTCAGGCGATGACGGAAGGTAGAAAGCAAAAATGAACGCATCTGTGAATAAAGAATTATTAACAACTCTTTTAGGTGCAGGAGCCATGCTGGATGCAACAGATAATGAGTTATCATGTGAGAAAATCACGAATAAGGTTATAGCCCAGAGACAACGTGTGTTTGTAAATAGCAATGAGAAAATTATTTATGAAGCTAGGGTAAAGTTTTTGTAGGAAAATAAAAAAATAGAAAGCACCGGATTCCTGT
>ENA-OPSJ01001715-OPSJ01001715.1-human-gut-metagenome-genome-assembly--contig:-NODE-1715-length-15865-cov-6.680013_pt1 | contig 15865 bp, 15 predicted proteins | sample MGYA00241801_ERZ501893 | MGnify/ENA primary metagenome ERZ501893 (study PRJEB25962, sample SAMEA2042219) | human gut metagenome | biome: human gut; feature: human-associated habitat; material: faeces...
AGAGCAAAGGACTGAAAATCCTTGTGTCCCCGGTTCGATTCCTGGTGGCACCACCTCTAAAATCGCTAAGTAGTTAATTTTCAACTATTTAGCGATTTTTCTTTCAACCAAATTTTGCCGAGTTACCTATAAAGTTACCTATAAGATATGCGTTTAGACGGTGCTGAATCAGCCTTGACGCAACTGAATGAACGCAAAATAAATCTTTTCACATTTTTTAATAAAGCCGGGCGAGTGAACCATTCAATCGGATTGCGGGTTTTGTAGATTGCGGGGTAATGAAGTCCCGCCGTTTACATCACAAAATTAATGAAAATAGAACCCCGTACAATCACGCACGAGAAATTCAAGGAAATGGTCAAGTCTTGGCTTGACACCCACCGAGAGGAATACTGCGCTTTTGCCGAGGAAGTGAGCAAGCGCGACCGCTCAGGTTTTCAACAGATATTTCAATACGCCCAGTTTGCGGCTCCAGGTTACGCAAACGTAGTCATGGCTAAAATGTCGGAGAAGGATCCGAAGGATTTAGACTCAATCGAGAAGTTCTTGAAAGATGCTGACATTGCCTCCACTCTTGTAAATGAATTCCAGTCGCAAGAGCCTGATTCAATCGTTCCTGCCATGCTGGCATGGATGTATTTCGGCAACAGTTGGGAAATGATGGTAGCCTATAATGAGGAACTGATACAGGACAAAGATAGTAGTTTCGTTGACCGAATTAAAGCCCGCTTTGTAATATTTGTCACAATCAAGATGAGTATAGCTAACGGGCATCGTACAAAGGAGGACTGGCAGGGGGTCAGAAAGATTCAGAAATCTATGGGTAGTGCCGTGCCTGTTACTGATTCAGCAATCTCCGAGTTTGACAAGGTGGAATCAGCAGCCACGGAAGATAACGCCGACATGGAAGTGGCCGATGAAAAGAAAGAACTGAGGAAGCGCGGCAGGAGGAAAATCCGTGAAACCCTCGACAACCTCATACCCGACAACACCGGCCGCATCAAGGGCAAGATTTCGGAGTTCCTTAAACTTCGGTCGAGCGGCAACGACCTCGCCATGCTGTATATCTATCTGCACGAGGATTCCCACATACGCAGTTGCGACATCTCTACATTCCACGATGCCCTGTCAGAACATTATCCTGACCATAAGTTTGTCGGTCTGCGCGGAGTTCAGAAAGCCCACCAGCAGCTCACCACTCCGATGATGGGAGGCAAGCGCATGATTGACATAGGGCAGGACAAAAAGAATCTCGACAATATCAGAATCCATTTTGAGGCGGCGTAACGCCGGATTTTCATCATACTGAAGCCATCTGACCGCTTGCGGCCGGGTGGCTTTTTTTGTTTCTATCCACTTTGATTTTTCTCTATTCAGTTCGTTTAATTCGTTTAATTGCACCAACGAAATTAAACGAATTTATTTGGCTGATACAGTGCGTTATAGCTATTGCAAGGCGGACAGTTGTCCATTATCTTTGCATCGCCGTTTCAGACGGAACGGCGGCTAAACGGTTTCTAACGTCGCCAAAATCGTTCAGCCCTTAACAATCCGGCGACACAGTATTTGCCTATGACAAATCTTTTAGAGTTAATCAACAGTGGCGTGACCGGCGTTACGCTCAATGTCAAACTTGAAGACCTCGTTGAGCTGGTAAGACAGACAATCGAGGCCGCAAAGACGGAGTTGCTTCCCGCTATGGTCAGCGCGGCACAGGAAGCGTTGCTTACCAAGAAGGAGGTGATGGAGAAATTCGGCGTGTGCCACACCACCCTCTGGAACTGGAACCGCAACAATATCCTTATTCCTGTCAAAGTCGGCAAGAAGGTATGCTACCGCCAGAGCGATGTAGAGCGTCTTATACTTGAAAAAGCGAAACTATGATGGATGCGCAGGAATTGAATCAGCTCTGGCAGTCATATCAACTCAAAGTGACTGACGATATTGCAAAAAGCCCGGAGGTTCTCTTTTGCAACGGCTCCGCAATCGGCACACTCGGAAATTTCTCGGCATCGACCGGAAAGGCGAAAAGTAAAAAGACCTTCAACGTGAGTGCCATTCTCGCGGCGGCTCTTACCAACGGAGAGGTGTTGCGCTACATCGCCGAGTTTCCCGATGACAAGCGCATGATACTCTACTTCGACACCGAGCAAAGCCCACACCATTGCCAGCGAATAATGAAGCGGGCGTTGCGACTTGCCGGACTTCCGATTGACAGGCATCCGGGAAACTTGATATTTGCCCAGCTCCGCGCATTGACACCCGACCTGCGTCTTGAACTTATCGACAATGCTATCGCAAACACACCCAATGTCGGGCTGGTCATAATAGACGGAGTACGCGACCTGATGTTTGACATCAACAACGCCATTGAATCGTCAAGGCTTATCGGCAAACTTATGGAATGGACGGACAAGTATCAGATACACATCCATACCGTTCTACACCTCAACAAGAGCGATGACAATGTACGCGGTCATGTTGGCACGGAGTTGAACAACAAGGCAGAAACCGTTTTGCAGGTCTGCAAAAGCACGACAGACAGCGAAGTGACGGAGGTGTCGGCATCCTGTATCCGTTCAATGGACTTCCCGCCATTTGCTTTCATCGTCAATGAATCCGGACTGCCTGAAATCGCCGCTGATTACACCTTTGCCGGAAAAACGAAGATACAGACCTTCTCATATTCTGAACTTACTCCTGAACAGCACCGTCAGGCCCTTGAAATAGCATTTGCCGACGGAGCGATAAAAGGCTGTCAGAATTGCGAGGACAGCATAAAGAGGGCTTATGCCGCCTGTGGATTCCCATACGGCGACGGAAAGGTTACCAAACTCAAGTCATTTCTGATGAACAAAAGGATGATAGTCCGGGAAAACGGAACATACTCATACAACTCCCAATTCTATTACTGATTTAAGTTCGGTTCAGTATGGGGTGTATATATGTAAGCTGAACCCGAACCAAATCCCTACATACATATTAACGATATGATCAAAGAGATTAAATCAATCCCTTTAGCCTCCTTCTTGTCTCGTCTCGGACATGAGCCGGCGGCGAGAAAAGGAATAAGGCTCTGGTATAAGTCGCCGTTGCGACAGGAACATACGCCGTCATTCAAGGTAGATACCGCGCTCAACTGCTGGTATGATTTCGGGCTTGGCAAAGGCGGCAACATCATCGACCTTGCTGCCGAGTTGTACCAGTCAACAGACCTGCGCTATATACTGCGTTGCATCGCCAACAGCTACCCGGTGCCATCGGTGCCGACAGTCGCTTTCTCTTTTGCTCCTCAACAGTCAGCTCCGAGTATGGAACGGTTTAAGATCGTGCCACTGGAACACCGCGCATTTGTCGCATACCTACAAGAGCGTGGCATCCCGGCACAAATCGCCAAGGCGAACTGCAAGGAGGCTCATTACAGCGTCAACAGTAAAATGTATTTTGCCGTGGCATTTGAAAATGTCAACAATGGCTGGGAACTGTGCAACCGATATTTCAAAGGTTGCCGGGGACGCAAGGACATCTCATATCTGCCGTGGGCGAGAGATGGCCCGTCAGCAGAGTGTGCCGTGTTCGAGGGATTCATAGATTATCTCTCCGCACTCACACTCGGCATCATCAGCGGAGCCGACGCAATCATACTCAACTCGGTTGTCAATGTCAACAAAGCTGTACCGTACCTCAAGGATTACAGAATAATCAACTGCTATCTTGACAACGACACCGCCGGACAAACAGCATTTTCTGAGTTGACAGCCATGTATGGCTCAACCGTGATTGACCGCTCTACACTATACTCTGAGTTTAACGACTTGAATGATTTTCTTGTCAACCAAAGTCTCACCAAAAACAAAACTTCCAATGAAAACCACAAAAACACCTTTAACCCCTGCATCCAAGTCAACAAAGTTGACCGATGCACCCGAAAACCAAGTATCAACCTCTAACCCACAAATTATTAAGCAACCCGATAACTCCACCAACCCCAATCTCGCAGTCAACAGCGACAATGCTGTTAACAGCACCACCACAGCCAACGCTGTTGCCAATGAAAATATGTTTGGCAACGAGCAGACGGCAACAGCAGCAACCGACACAACCGAGCCGCCGAAGCAACAGCGCATCGGCAAGCAGCAGCGCAAATCGGATTTCTCCGAGTTCAAGGCAACGTTCCTAACTCCTGCAAAGGTGGTGAACCGACACCCGGTCAACATCGAGGACGACATCTGGGAGCAGCTTGAACGCATCGCCCGCATCCTTGGTGACCGTGACACCACAGTCGGCAGTTACATCAACGCCGTCCTCGACGACCACCTGCGGGCATACTCCCCGGACATCGAAATCTGGCGCAAACTCTGAGATAAAAAAGCACCGGATTAGCGGCTAAATCGGGGGCGGGCAGGTCCCGAAGGGATGGCTCCGCCCGGTATCCAGTAGCGTCTTAAAGTTTGGTAGGGCAAGATACCTTTTGAGTTTCTCAAAAGGGGCAAAACAGCCCGTCCGGGCGGTTGTAGCCTGCCTCCCGATGGTCGCTCAACCCGGTGCAATCAGTACACCAACCACACCGATTTTCCAATGAAGAAATCAACCGGCAGACCGCCTCTCGGACAGGCGAAGAAGAGCAACACTGTGACGGTACGTTTCAGCGATTCTCAGTTCGACATCATAGACATCAAGGCCTCCCGCGCCGGTTTGAGCCGGGCTGAATATGTGAGGGAGGGAGCGTTGAACGCCGAGGTCACCGGCGTACTCTCCGACGAGGAAAAGATGCTCCTCTACGAACTGAAAAAGCTCGGCCCGAATCTCAACCAGATAGCCCATCAAGCCAATGCCGAGGGCTATCACTGCGCGGCGGACAAGGCTGAAAACCTTGTTGACCGCATCGCCGCCTTTGTTCTCAAACTCAAAAACCGCATTAAAACATGATAGGGAAAATACTCAAAGGAGGGTCATTCGGCTCAAAAGTCGATTATGTAACCCGCGAAAAGCACGACAAGAAAATCTTTACATCCGACACTTGGAAGATACTCGGCAGCCGCGGTCTGATGGGCGAAAAACGCAATCAGATTGTGGCGAGCTTCGAGGCTCAGGCTATGCAGAACCGGAGAATCGGCAACCCAGCCGGACACATAACATTGTCTTTTGCCGCCGATGACAAGCCCAAGTTGAGCGATGAAAAGATGCTTAAAATCGCCCTTGACTACATCAAGATGATGGGTCTTGACAAGACGCAGTTCCTCATAGTCCGCCATTACGAAACCGACAAGCCGCACTGTCATATCGTGTTCAACATGGTTGGCGACAACGGCAAACGCATGGAATCGGGGCGCAACCGATACCGGAACAAACGCGTCTGCGAGGCACTGACCAAGCGTTACCGCCTCGCCCTGCCCAGGCAGGAGACTCCCGATCTGGAGAAACTTTATGGTCTTGAACGAGCCAAAGCCGAGATAAGAATCGCCGCTGACGAGGCTATGCGCAATGCCCGCGACTGGAACACTTTTGCAGCTTTGTTGGCACGGAAGAATATCCACATCATACCGAAATACCGCCGTGGCACCAACGAAATGCAGGGCATATCCTTTCAGATGGGCGACTATAAAGTCAAAGGCTCTGATGTCGGCGAGGCTTTCAAGTTCAGGAATCTCGACCGCTATTTCTCGCAGCCCAACCGTCAGGCAGCTCCTAAAAAGGCAACGGTGCAGACCAAATCTCCGCAGTCCGGCGCATCGTCAATTTCTGACGAGGCAATGCGGGCTGTCAAGGCTACGGCAGCCAATGCCGCAGGTATGGTGGCGGACATAGGGGAGAGCGTCGGGCAATTCATAGGCGGACTGTTCCAGCCGGGCCCCGCATACGACCCGGAAGAAGAACGCCTGGCATGGGAACTCGCGCATCCCAAGAAAAAGAAACCTAATCGTGGAATCAAAAGATAATAGCCATGGCAAAGAAAGATGAAGTTCAAGGCGCACAGTGTGAGAACGCCGACATCGAGATACTGCGCCGCCAGTTGGCGCGTCTTGAAAATACTCTCACCGAGAAGTTTACCGAGGTCAAAGAACAGATTGGCAAAATTCCGGCACAGCAACCCTTGTTTCCCCCACCAGCGGAGCCACAGCCGCAGGAAACGATAGAGGTCAGTCTTCCTGACAACCTCGCCAAGAGTGGCGACATAAAGGTTCTGACAGGAATGATACAAACGCTGAACGGCACCGTCGCGCTTGCCGTGAAGGGGCTGGCAGACATCAATAACGCTTTTGAGGCAATGCCCAAGCCGGATATTCAGGCCGTTGCTGAAAAGGCGGCGAAGGAGGCGGCGGAGAATGAAGCCCGCAAAGTCGTTAACGAGCTTTCTCCGAAAATCGACAATTCCGTGCGTGATGCCATCCTCACAGGAGTGGTCAAAGCTCCGGGGATAACCCTCAACGATGCGGCGAGCATCCACGACACATTGCGGGAGATAAAGGATGAGAGCAGAATCCGCAATCAGAACGACAAGGTACGCAAGACAAACTTTTGGCTGCTCATAGCGTTGATGATATTCTTCAACCTTTCTGCTCTTTTCGGCTGGCTGTATTATGATATGCGGCAGGAACGCAATGAGTTAATCCGCGTTGAGTGGCTATATCGTGCAGTACGCTCGATGATGAAAGACACCGCTCCCATCGAAACAATGGAGAATGAAATAATCTCCGGCACGGATGAACAGCGCGAAAGTTGGCAGACAACTATCGTGGAGCGCGAACAGGATAAAAAGCCTTCGCCATACTTCCACCCTCACGATGACTGGAAACCGGGGCCGGACCCGAAAAAAGAGCAGCCCAAGCCGAAGGATGCCGAGATTGACCGCATCCCACTACCTCATCAACGCAAGTCCCGCCTGACTCCCGGCGAAATCCAAGCCATCAAGGATATGAGAGCCAATCCCCATATCCCTGATGACGCCAAGCCGAAATTACCCGAAGACTACGAATAATCTCTACTAACTCAAAGACAGGCAACCCCGACATCACTGCCGGGATTGTCTGTCTTTGTCTATGTATGATTAAGCTGTTTTTAAGAAGTTGTTTTCGATTTAATATAGTTGACAATGGCGTCAGGATTGTCGCAGCCGAGCACATATTGTCGACCATCTTTTAAGCGTACAAAAAAACAATCATACTCCTTACCATAGTAAGCAAAATACTTGCCTAAAGTTTTTTCCTTGTACTACCCCCAATAGCCAAAACAACCGTCACAACCGAAGAAACGCCAACCAAACATCGGAGCAGTCATCCGCTTTATCTCTCTGATTTCTTTTAATGGTATCCGTTTTGTACAAAGAGTGCGGTTTACACACAGGTCTACATCGTTAACGCTTACCGATAGAGGCATATAATATAATGCCAATGCGCACCACACAATTATTATGGCACTTATAATGCTTATACTAATAGTGCTATTGCTATAATAAAGCGCACATAACAGAATAATCATCACTATGCCGGATAGCGTAATTGAAAATGAACTGAGGCTAACTTTTTGCTTCATTTTTTTGAAGAATTTCAGTTATCGCCCTCGGCGCTCAAGACCGAGGGCGATTGCTGTTGAATAATAAAGCTGTTCGTATTATCTTCCGCCTGCACTTGAGCGGTCGGCGTTGGCATCAACTTCCACGAGCTTCTGTGCTCCGCGTTTTTGTCTGCCCCATTGCAGATTGTAGCTTATAGAGATATACGGCATACGCATGTCAAGACGCGTGTGCATCTCATTGGTGTTCCATTTGCTCAATGAACGTGAACCCTGATCATACTTCCCAAACGGTAGAATCATACCGCCACTAAACTCCCAGTTTTTCCAATTATATGAAAGGTCGATTACAGAGATGTCTTCTCCCCATGAAATCTTTTCACCCCAAAGATCACGCTGCGCTCTGACATATTGGAATCCAAGCGTAAAACCCCAATGTGTCACCATCGCACTGACATCGCCACTCCAGCAATGGTTATATAGTTTATATGTATTGCCTTTCATCTTCTCTGCCGTGTATTGTACTGTCCCGGATATGACAAGCCATGTCGGAATAACCTCAATCTGCGGAGCTATCCATAAACTTATGTTGTCCAATCCTTTGCTGTTTTCGTAAGATGTTATAAGCCTATCATTGTCCCAGTAAAGGTAAGGTGTGATTGCATTAGGGCTCGAAAAGGCTCTGACACCAAATGAACCTGAAACGCGAGGTATGCTATAACTGTATCTCAATGAAAGCATGTATGATGAAGAGGTTTTCAAATTGGGATTTCCTATTCTCCATTGGAAGCCATCAAGTTGTTGCGGTGCAATATTAGTAGCGGCAAGAGAGGGAGCCGATTGCCATGATGTGAAACTGAGGCGGAAATGATGATTCTGGTTAGGCGAATATGTCGCTATAGCCTGCGGACGAAGATTCCATGAGTGGCTACCCTGATTTGTCTCTTTGAATAGGAATGACGTATATTGTGCCCCTATGCCTCCGGTCAAGGTTACCTTGTTAATGCGGTAAAAATACTCAGCAAAGAAGTATGCTTTATCCTGACGCTGATGGAACACCTTCCCGCCAAGATTCTCGTAGGTAGAGCGGTTCCGATTGGCGGTATACGATGCTCCGGCAGTAAATTTTGAAGCTCTCCATTGCTTAATATAGTTTGCTTCTAATCCGTAAGCTTGATTACGGTCCTTGATAAAAGTGTGAATATCGTTTATGAGATGTGTCGACCCGGGATACTTCTCTACGTAATCGGAATAAGAATGACCGGAATAGAAGGATGAGCTAAAATCTACGACAAGGGTCTGTTTATGGGCAAAATGCTGTTCAAGATATGCTGAAAACGAGGGAGTCGTCCCTATGTTTCCTTTGGAGTCCATGAGGTCTATGTCATCGTCTCCGTTGCTCAGGTTTAACAATCCGCTGAATTGCCATTTATCTGAAAAATTGCGATTTGCCTGTAACGACATATAGAAAATGGTCGTATCGGGTTTTATATAGTTGTATGCGATCCATGCCGCTCCCTGTGAATTATCAAGTTCTCCTCCAAGCGGCGTCTCTTTTCTTGTCAGAGAACTCCCGTTAGGGTAAGTGAAAGTTTCCTTGTATTCACGATGGGTTTTTATTTCATCCGTGAGTTTGAAATAACCGCCGATACTCCATTGTGCACGACCGATATTGAACTTTGCATCCCCTTGGTAATAGCCCCATTTCTGATTCAATGCCGGTTTTGCCTGCAACATCAGTGAACCACCGAGTGTGGGGTTAGCCACTATGACATTAAGCACATAATTTGCCCCATTATAGCGCAGCCCGGGATTGTCAATCCATTCAACACGCTTGATCGTTTCCGGTAGAAGGGCCTTGACCTGTTCAATGGTTGCGAGTCTGCCGTTGATTCTTACCTGCACCGACTGTCCGGCAGCGCTGATTGAACCGAGTGCGTCATTTACGGTTAATGTCGGTATCATTATGTTGCGGAGCAACTGCATACCGTTCTTTGAGTTTTCGACCGCGCTTTTGGAAGGATGATAGACATCCATATCGGCTTTACGGATTACTTTAGGAGCTAGGATTACTATCTCTTGAAGCTCATGTGTCGATATTGAATCGGGAGCTTCCGTCTGCGCCAAAGCACATATAGCGCAGAGCAATGCGATGATGAATGTGATTACTTGTTTCATATCTATGTCGTTTCTTGATTTCTGATGCAAAGTTACAGCCACTATAAAAACCTTGCCATACCCAAATGGGTACGATTACAATGGCGATTACCTGTTTTCGAGATTATAGATTTATATATTTTCTACGATAGTTGAGATATGCGACTCCGAAGATTATACCGATTGAGATTAGATACCATACGATAATCGGGGGCTTTTTACCAAGACAGATTAGCAGCCCTGCAAGGAAACATCCCACCGCAAGGTTATAGGAATACCGTTTAAGTAGTTTCCCTCGGCATATCTGGACAACATACTTTTCAGGCACATCGGGATACTCCGCAGTGTAATCATCGACCATGCGTGAAAAGATAAGAGGGAAGCAGAAACCGGCAATGAAAGCGACAATGCCACCTGTTGCCGTCAGCACGATATAGAAAGGAGTGACAAGGCAATAAAAGTAGCTCATCCCGACTCCTTCGATCCATGCTGTCAGGGTAAACAAGACTGTCAGGAGTATCACATATCCGGCAGTCGTTACCAGTCCATATTTGAGCGATTGCATCATACGATTTGGTTTTGATTTACGATGCAAAATTACTCCCAATGCGCCGGACTACAAACTACAGCACCTTACATCCATCAATGTAAGGTGCTGATATTCAGATGCTGCAAGAAATAAAATCTAACATTGCCTAACAAGACCCCTTGTCAGGCGAAATATTTGAGGTATTCCTCTTTCCGAGGCGTATCGCCCTTGGCAATTACGGATTTTAGACGGGATTTATAGACATAGATATTGCGCAAATCGGAATCGAGGAAGATACTGATTGACGACAGCGAGAACCCACAGAAAAGATAGAGGGCGAGCCGGTATTGGGAGGCGGACAGCTTCGGATAGTCTGCCTTGAAATTATCCATCAGGCCATTCTTATATCCATTGACCACATCAATCAATTCCTGTGTGGTTGCATCGGAACTGAAATCGACAATCGAATTCTTAACCTCGGCATAGATGCGCTTTTGTTCCTGACCGGTCTCCTTACATTCAAAATAGGACGAAGCAAGTCCGTCGAGCAACTTGAACCGCGTGCTGAACAGACCTCCGATTTTATTAGACATTGCTTCTTGTCTCCTGTCCCTTTCAAAAAGGCTATCTTGCAAATTCTGGATTTGTAGCAAATCATTGGTATGCTCCGTCTTTATTCTCTTAACATACAAAGAATATGCAAGTATTATAATGCACAGGAGTAACACTATGCTTATGCTGCACCATATAATTTGGCTCTTTTGCCTCTTCTTCTCTTGCGCTTTAAGTTCTAAATCATGTTTTTCCTCTATAGACCTTTGATTTTGTTCGATTAGGATGCTATGTATTGAGTCTGTTTTATGAGAAAAATCCCAATAATTCAAAAATGCTTGTTTATAATCACCTAAATCCCTTAGAACAGTAATCAAAATCGCTTGATATTTCAGAGTGTCAAAATTTACGCCGCTGTCATGCACATCATCAAGAAGCTGCTTCGCTTTCGCGTTATCACTCAGTTTATTATACGCTAAAGCAAGGTTAAGTAATCCATTTACATCGTAGGAATCGGTCTGTTGCTTACAGACAATTTCCGATAGCTCTTTCTTAGTTCCATGACGGGTTAAATATGACATCTTATAGCCATTGAATTTTTGTTGTTGGGCTTCATCAAGCGAAGAAAACGAATCGCAAAGATTAAGTATGCTGTCTGCAAGTGCTTTATCGTCTATTAAATTTGCACCATTAAGTGCATTTAACAGACAATCAAATTCATAATCCTTATATGAGTGATTCTTGTATATCTTTGCTGCCATCAGATGAAAGTTTGTGTATGATTCAAAATCATACAGGTCAAAGTATAATCCGGCTTGTGCAACGAGAGTACGGGCAATACACAACGAATCCTTTACTCCATGTGTATTGTCAAGAGCCTTTGCAAATGTGTTTCTTGCATTGTCTCTATCTCCCTTGTTTTGATAAATACGTCCCTGATAATATAATGTCTTTAGCCTATCATCAGGATTGCCGTTATCGAGATAATAATCAATTGCCGGCTGAAGAACATCAAAGGTAGTTGTGTCGATATAGTTCTTGTCAAGAGCCATAGACATAAGGAGAGCATATTGAGCTTTCTCCTTATCCGAACCAAGAGAAGCCTTGTTAACTCCACGAAGTAAGGTCAAAGCCGAATCCGGATGTGCCTCAATCACCGATTCGACATGATTAAGCACCTTCTGCTCTTCAGATCCTGAGCAGGAAACCATGAGCCACGAGAAAAGCATCAGCATCGCAGCACACAGAATAAGCCCGATTCTTCCTCGGAGAATATCGAAGCCACAAGCATCATTGGCATCGTCTGAGCAAAGCGATCCATCAACTCTCGCAGGAACTTCGCACAAACAGCCACCGCCAAGCTCATCGTGGAGCCTGACTTCATTGTCGAGTATGAGGAAATCTTTAGTCACTTTCATCTGCATACGCTTTTCCGACTGCAAAATTACGAAAAATCGGCGACACCCCGGCTATACTTGCCTGATTATCTTCGCTCAAAGTCCTATTTATGCCACAATTTAGCCCTACCTTCCATCCGTTTGGTTTGGTTCGGGCTTTATATATGCCCGACTAAACTAATCCCATCTATATAGGCATACATCAGATACAGATAAATCATTTTTTATCGCGTCTGTCCCCGGTAATATAATCGCGATTCACACGATAGACAAGGACTGACACTATAATGACAAATACGATTGCCAATACCCCGACACATCCGCGCATAAAGTACCATAATTGCCAAGACACCTTATCCACAAGGAATATCATGCTAACCAAAATTGCAATAGCTACTCCGATAACGCAAAGGGCTATATGCTTTAATCTTAAATTTGCCGGCGTATTATATAGCCTTTTAAGTTCTTCCCTGTCCATATAATATCTTTTAGAGTAGTCTTTAATATTATCTTTTTGGAATACATTACGCCATAAGCTCAAAATGCGGATAATGCAGAAAATGCAAGGTTTTAATCTTGATATTTGCCCGTTTGCAGGGCGAAAATCTCTTTCTGACGCTCAATCTCGGCGGTTAACTCTTCCTTTGTTGGGAGACATGTCAGATATTTGGCCGCATAGAGTTGCTTGCTGTCTTTTAGTATTGAATACCGTGCCAAATCCTTACTCGTTTCCGAGCAAAGAAGCAAGCCGATGGTCGGGTTATCGCCTTCCGAACATTTCAATTCGTCGTACATGCGGATATACATATCCATTTGCCCCACATCCTCATAGGATATTTGAGAACTTTTTAAATCTATGAGCAAAAAGCATTTAAGGATATAGTTGTAAAATACAAGGTCGATGTAATACTCGCCCATGTCAGTCTTTATCCTCTGCTGACGAGCAACAAAAGCAAATCCCTTGCCGAGTTCGAGGATGAACTTCTGGAGATGGTCGATAATTGCTGATTCAAGATTGGTTTCCGAATACGCAGCATCTTGCGAAAAGCCCAAGAACTCTGCTACAACAGGATTTCGCAGGAATTTATGTCGGTCTTTCTGATAATCGGCTGTCAATCGTTGCATCTCATCAATGACCTCACCACGTTTTGATTCCGGTGTCTGAAGCAGACGATGATAATATTGGGAGCCAATGTTGCGGTTTAAGGTTCTGACACCCCAATTCTCTTGGGCAGCCTCCCTCATATACCAATCACGCTCATCTTCATTCTTGATTCTCATCAGCCGTTCATAATGTGACCAAGACAAATTGGAGGGAAGCATTTTTGACAACTCCAATTCGGCAGACACTGTCTGCCCTTTTATGGGCAGGCCGTTTTCAGATTGGGCAGACGGTGTCTGCCCAATTAGCAAGTCGCTGAATGTCAGATAGAACTTTCTGAAGCTCTTTATATTTACAATAGAATATCCCTTACCGAACTCTGCCGTCAGAGTCTCGGATGCAAGCTCAACAATGTGCTTCCCATATTGGGCCCTTTCCTGTCCATGTTGCTCTTGTTCTACAATGCGTCTGCCGACAAGCCAGTTGCTGACTACTTGGTATGTATCAGCGGCCTGATATGCCTTTTGCTTGGCGGTATATACTATCGCCTTGATGTCGCTGATAAATTGAGCGTCATCAGCGTTGATATTATCATATTTCTTTAGCTCGGATTTCATTTTGCAAAGTTACGAATTTTATTGGGAATCAGGGCTATTATCCGAGGATGTTAACGAGGTCTTGTTTCATTTCCTCGTCTATGTCACGATAGCGGGTGAAAGCCTTGCTGCCCTCTTTGTGGCCGGAGAGTGCCCCGACAAGATTAGGGTCTTTCACTTGTTTGTAGATATTGCCGATGAAGGTACGACGGGCGAGATGACTGCTTGCAATCTCGTTGATATGTCGTTTCTCCTCAATGCCTGTCGTGGGATTCAGCACTGTTACAATACGGTTGATGCCACACTGTGTAAATATCTTTTTGATAGCATCGTTGTACTTCTGTGCACTGATAAATGGCAGGAGCATACCTTTACGTTCAATGCCCGAATAGCGTTCAAGTATATCTTTGGCGCGTTGATTGAGAGGCACACGAAGCACCTCCGGGCGTTCCCCTTTGGTTTTGTCAGGGATATATTCAACAGCACCGTCAATAACACTATTGTCGGTCATACGCATAAGATCCGAAACACGACATCCTATAAGGCACTGAAAAACAAATATGTCGCGCTGAACAGCGAGTGACGGATTTGCCGACAGGTCGAAATCGGCTATTTTTTCCACTTCTGCGACAGATATATAGTAAGGTCTGCCGTATTTTTCAGTGCCTATGCCTTTGAACTTTGCAAAGGGATTGTTTTGTGTGTATCCTCGCTCTATACACCAGTTATAGAAAGCGCGAAAACGCTTGAATGTGCAGCATATGGTGTTTGCTCCCTTTGGCTTCGGCCGTTTGGGTTTACGCTGGGTGCGGACTACAGCCGGAACCTCTTGGTAGATTTCGGGATATTTGTCGAACAATTCAGGTTCCGCTTTGAGAAAATCGCCGAATTTCTCAATCCATTCGGTTGTGAAATTGTCGATAGTCATCTTATAGTTGCGGTTTGAGGTTTTCTGAACATACATCTCAAAACGACGCAATGCCCTTGCGAGGACCTTGTAATGATTGGCCCGTGCCGGCGACAGAGGATGTTTTTCCAGATACTCATTAAACAACTCGAAAAATGTCAGCTCGACTTTCTTCACCTCATATTTCTCCGGGTGGTTGAAGCGGTCAATAAGGTCACGGAAGAAATCTTGCGACAAATCTTCCTGTGGATTGTCAATACAGGCAGATACAATGAGTTGCTCCAGTGTTGTAACGCGCTTCTCTATCTCATTAAGAGCCTTAGCCTCCTTTTGGTTGGCTCTTGGCATGATAATCGCGCCATCTTTGAAGCGTTTTGGGTTCATGTAGATGCCGCTTTTCATACGCAGACGCAATGAGCGTGAAACAGTCAGTCGAAGCAGAATCTCCGCCTCGCCCGAAGTGTTAACTTTTGTGGATATGCTTCGTGTGATTGTAGCCATAGAAATGTAGTTTAGATTAAGAACGCAACAAAGATAGCGATTGTTGTCCACCATCCCAAATTTTTGTCCACATTTTGTCCACCAAACTTAAATCTGCGTACTGCTTATTGAATCTTGATTGCTGAATTGCGGTACAACTTTACAGTCGTTATAATGCTGATATAACGAGTATTACATTTACTTAACGCCGACAATAAATGTTTATACACATTCATTGTCATTCATATTTATTGACCTCTCCGGGGTCACAAGACAAAGCGGTAAAACGCTGCAAATCGCTGAAACTAAGATAGTTTCAGCGATTTTTGTAATACCCCTATCCGGCAGAATAGTGAACATTGTGAGGTATGGCGGTGTACAATTCGTGAACAGCTAAAATCGTGAACAGTTTGTTCACGATGACAACGCCGATGAACATAACGTCCTAATCTTCTGCGTTTTTCGGCGATTTGTCAACTTGAAAGTGGGGTTCGCAGACTCTCCGCCGGGTTCAAAGCCCCACTTTTCGGGAATTATGAGTTGATTTCGGGCGAAATTTAACATCAATTGAAGTTTTTAACTGTAAATACTCATTGAAAAGTGGGCCGGTCGCTCATTGAAAAATGGGCCACC
>ENA-OPSJ01001731-OPSJ01001731.1-human-gut-metagenome-genome-assembly--contig:-NODE-1731-length-15733-cov-3.468108_pt1 | contig 15733 bp, 18 predicted proteins | sample MGYA00241801_ERZ501893 | MGnify/ENA primary metagenome ERZ501893 (study PRJEB25962, sample SAMEA2042219) | human gut metagenome | biome: human gut; feature: human-associated habitat; material: faeces...
CGGCTTTTTTCTGAGAGCCGCGATGCCGAGTATTTCGCCCGTAAGGTCGAGGATACAGGCGGCGTTTACCTCGTCCCTGCATTCACGGGCCTGGGCGCGCCCTACTGGGATATGTACGCCCGCGGCACGATCGTCGGCATCACCCGCGGCACTAAGCGCGAGCACATTATCCGCGCCGCGCAGGAGGCGATAGCTTACCAGTCTGCCGACCTTTTCGCCGCTATGGAGAAGGATTCGGGCTGTAAGATCTCCGCGCTGAACGTTGACGGTGGGGCTTCGCGCGATAGTTTTCTTATGCAGTTTCAGTCCGATATTTTGGACAGAAAGCTTATCAAGCCCGTAGATCACGAGTCTACAGCGCTCGGTGCGGCGTACCTCGCAGGTCTTGCGGCGGGCGTATGGAAAAGTGAGGAAGAGCTTGCCGCGCAGCGCGTGACCGAGCGCGTTTACGAGCCTTCCATGACCGCCGAAAAGCGGGCCGAGCTGCTCGCAGGCTGGCACAAAGCGGTCGGCAGAAGCGCAGGCTGGGCAGAGAAATAAAAAAACGCGGCTGCTCCACACAAATACAGCCGCGTGATATTTTGGCAATACTGCACATCATTTGTGCGGTGTTGCCTTATTTTTTGTCCCGCTTTTCGTGCGAGCTTTTTGCCGCCGTAACGGCGAGTGCTCCGCCTGCCAGCAGGGAAGCTAGGGCTATCCCCGCGCCGAGTCCGGTGTTCGGCGAGCCGCCGTCGTTCGGGGCGGTGCTGTTCGGTTTCGGCGATGTGCTCGAAGCCGTGCCCGATGAACTTTTCGAGCTTGACGAACTCGAAGCCGTCGAGCTGCCGTTTGACGAGCTTGCATCTCCCGACGATGTGTCTGACGATACGTCAGATGAACTGCCCGAAGCGTCCGAATTATCTGAAGAATCGTCCGCCGCTTCCGTGCAGAGCACATAGAATGGACTTCCGTCCGTTTTGAACGTCATATCCGCGCTGCCGAAGTCGGTTAGCAGCCCGTTCGACGTGCCGTCGGTTTTCAGCGAAAATGTAAAGTCGCGCTCGGCGCTTATCGTCACCCTCACGCCATCGGCGGGGTAAGCCTCGCCGTTCTCCAGATAATAGATGTTGTAGGCGAGCAGGTTTTCGTACTTTTCGCCCATTACACCGCTTATCCAGCCTAGCGCTTCCTGCTCGGTTATTGGGTCGATTATCAGCCGCCGCGAGCTGTCCCCATCGTCTACCGAAACGTCCGTGCCGTCGGGCAGCTGCGCGCTTCCACTGCCGTTTTCGTCGAGAGGCACTTCGTTCCAAGGCGTATTTTCCGTGTATATCGCGTGTACATCGCCGTCGCCGCTCGGATTTTCAGCGTCCAGCCGCGCGTTTGCTGCATATGCCGTCAGCGACATACTTGCCGCTATCGCGGCCGCGAGTACAGCCGTGATCTTTTTCATTGGTCGCTCTGACCTCCTATCGTTGTGTTCAGCGTTGCCGCGCCTGCGCTTCGGTAGGTCTGCGGCTCGTAGCCCATGATCTTCAGCTTAATTTTCGTGCCCTGCGGCAGCTCGCGCGAGAGGGCAACGTACTTCACATACTCGTTCGGCTTTATCAGCCCTGTTTCGCCCAGCATCTCGCCATTTTCATCAAGCACCCGCAGCTTTATCAGCGCTGTGTTTTCCTCAGCGTTCGTGAGGTACACCACCGCCTTGCCGCCATCTATAGTCACGTTTCCGCAGACCGAAAATCGGTAGCTCATGCCCTCTTTGTACGGCGAGCTGTATCCCAGATCTTCGGGAACGTCGGGCGCGCCCTGCTCGGCGGCGCTTTCAAATGGCGGGGGAGTAAACTTCGCCTTCTCTTGCGGACGGTTCAGCGCAAATATCATCACCGCCAGCGCCGCCGCGAAGCACACCGCCAGTATCGGCAGCAGCACTTTCTGCAAATTTTTCCGCTTATCCATCATAAGCCCCCTGAACTTTTATTTTGCTGTAACTACCCAGTTTTCGCCGTCTTTAGCAATCGTAAAGCTGTTTTCGTCAACGTAATTTGTCGGGTCAAAATCGTATGTGCCTGCACCGATGACAGTCGTTCCGCCCCAAAGAGCCGCTTTTCCGCTGACTACGCTGTTTCCTTTGAGTATCAGCGTGCCGGTGTTTTCAACGACAATTGCCGGTGTGCGATCTTCTCTTACCATTTTACAATCTGTAAGCGTTACCGTGCCGCCGCTTACGCTGACAGCGGTACTGCCGTTTGTTGTCAGCTCGCAATTTGTCACATCGGTAGTTCCGCCGTTTGAATCAAGCGGCGTTCTGTGCGTATTTATTTTTCCGTTCTTGATCTTGCAATCGAAGCCATCATTTGCTAAACCGCCCTTTAAAGTGTGTCCGTTTAGGTCTATGTCAACATCTTTGGTCAATTCGCAAACTTCACTGTTAGGAATTTCAATATCGTTGGCAAATTTTATTTTTCCGCCTCTATCGAGCAGGGTTTCTAACTCCTCAAAGGTCGCCGCCATCGTGTAACCCTCGCTGTCTACCTCGTAGGCTTTGTGCTCAGCGATAGTTACCGTGAAAGTGCCAAGCTTCTGATCTGAGTCGATACCGCCGCCGTAAATGCTGAAGTAGTTTACAAACTGCGGCGCATTTTCAGGCTCAGTTCCCTCAGCATTGTCAAGCAGGAATACATTTTTGTATATCATGTGCTCCAGCCCTGCAACATCTGATTTGAAAGAGTACAGCGCCTTGATCTGCGCGTTTGAGTGGTTGGTCACGGTTATAGACCTTACAGCGTCAGTGACTTCTTTTCCCCAACTGCCCTCGGTAGTGTCATACTCGTGCGTATCAGGGTTCCAAGTCTTGTCGCCGTCGGTGTATGTAAACGTCATATCTTCCCAAGTGACGTCCACCGCGATGATAGTTCCCGCGCTGGTTCCCGCAACGTATTTTCCTTTTACTTCTATCTCCTCGTCAGCGAAAGCAGTCATAGACCCTGCCGAAAGCGCCAGCGCAAGTATAAATGCCAGTTTCTTTTTCATGGTTACCTCTTTCTTACGCCAGAATGTTTATAGAAATAGTACCGATCTTTCCGTCAGCTGAGATTCCCGCTCCGCTTACGCTGAATTCTATCGAGTCGCTCGGCGCGTTCTCTACCGCAGTGCCCTCCGCACTTACGAGCGAAAAGCCGTCCTTGTCGAATTTTCCGCTCAGTCCGTCTACCGCCGAGCTGAACTCAGGTTCTACCGCAATGTCGGTGTTCGAGTGGTTGGTAACAGCGATGGTCTTAGTGTCCGCCGACCACTTGCCCTCGGTGCTGTCGTACTTGTGCGTGTCGGGGTTCCATTCCTTGTCGCCGTCGGTGTATGTAAATGTCATGTCGTCCCATGTAATGTCATACCTGTAAACAGTTCCGCCATTGTTTCCCGCAACGTATTTTCCGTTTACATCTATCTCCTCGTCGGCGAATGCCGTTATAGATCCTGCCGAAAGTGCCAGTGCCATTATAATTGCTATTGTCTTTTTCATGATAAATTACCTCCGATTATTATTTACTACCCAGTACTCATCTTCCTGAGTAACTGTTAAATTGTTCGCGTCAACGTATTCCGTAGGGTCGAAATTGTATCTGCCCGAATAAACGTTCATGTTTTTATTATTTACGATCTCGCCCTCGATGTTCACGTTTTCGCTTATGTTTACTGTTCCGTCGCTATTATGAAGCGCTTCGCCGCCTGTATTTTTTATCGTGCAGTTGCGAATGTTTACAGTTCCGAACAAATTGTCCAGCGCGATACCCGATGTAGTTTCTATCTCGCAGTTTTCGATATTAAGCGTGCCCGTGTGCACATACAGCGGGGAGCTGTTTTTGTATATTTTTCCGTTGCGAATAGTGTAGTCGCCCGTGTTGTCGATATATATCGAGCCGTTAATGGTAAAGTAGTTTAGGTCTACTACCGAGCCGTCGGTCATGTTGATAGAAACATCTGTAAGGTCGTTCGTCAGCCTAACTTTCGCGTTGCCGCCCTCCAGCGCTTCTTTCATCTCGGCTTCGCTCTCCACCAGTGTGTAACCGTCGGCGTCGGTGGTAGCGGTTATCGTTACCGTGATGTTGCCGAGCTCAGAGTCGCTCTCGATAGCCGTGCCGCTCACGCTGAATTTTGCCGAGTCGGCAGGCGCTTCGGCGGGCGTTGTTCCCTCTGCGGTCACGAGCTTTATCTTGCTTTTGCTGAATTCCCCTTTCAGCCCATCGATGTTTGATGTGAAAGCGAGGTCTGCTTTTATGTCCGCGTTCGAGTGGTTGGTAACGCTTATTTCCTTGCTCTCTGTCGACCAGCCGCCCGCAGTGGCTTCGTACTGGTGCGTTTTGGTGTTCCATACTTTGCCGCTCTCGGTGTACTCAAAGGTCATGTCGTCCCATTTTATGTCCGCCGAAACGGTTACATATTTGCTGTCAGTGTAATTCGCCGATACCTGTATTTCTGTCGGCGATGTGCCGTCGTTCGTTTCTGCAAAAGCGGTTATCGAGCTTGTGCAGAGCGCCAGCGCCGTTATAAACGCCGTTTTCCTTTTCATTTTTTAGCACCCTCCTTTCCTTAATTATTCGTACTCGGCAAAATGTTTATCTTTATCACGCCCAGCTCGTTCGTGCTGCTGTCTATCGCCGCGCCGTTCACGCTGAAATACGTTTTCTCCTCAGCTTTCCCGCCGACTTCAAGCACGCTCTCGGTAAAATCTCCGTTCAGCCCGTCTATATCCGTATCAAACTCCAGCCGCGCGGTAACGCGTGTGTCGTTGTTGTTCGTCACGGATATTTCTCGCTGATCGCTGTACCACATATCCGAAGCGGTGCTGTATGTGTGCGTTTCGGGGTCCCATATCTTGTGCCCGCCGAAATATGTGAAGTTCATCTCTTCCCACGATATGTCTACCGAGATTTCTGACCCCGTATCTGCGTTCTCTTCGGCAGATACAGCCGTCGCCATACTTGCCGTAAGCACCGCCGCCAGCAAAAGCGCCGCTTTTTTCTTTATATACCGCATATCATGCCTCCGCTATTTTTCCGTAACAAACCAGCCCTCGGTGTATTTACGCACGTCGTATTTGCTGGTGTCAACATACTCCGTAGGGTCGAAGTTGTATTGACCCCATTCAGCGCTGATCGTTACTTTGTCGGTGTCGTTTTCTTTGTATATGCCGCTGTCTATTCTTATAGTTCGGTTTAATGTCAAACTGCCCGGTCGGTCTTTCACCCCTATGTTCGCGCCGTTCAAGCCTTTTCCCGTAAATGTTGAGTCAATTACCGCTACTTTCGCATTGTCTATCAGCAGACCGTAGTTATCATCGCTTTCCAGCTCAAGATTTTCCAGCTTCAGATCATTGCATCCTGCCGCGTATACAGCACTTGCATTGCTGCCACTGGTTTTCAGCGTACCGCTGTATATTGATCTGCAATTTCCTGTCACCTTGAATATCGTATTATTCGCTGTAATGGTGTGTCCATATAATCCAATATCGCAAGGCTTCGTTATTTCAATAGTTTCGTCCAGCGTCATATCATTGCTGAGAACTATATTACCGCCTTTCTGTACAGCCGCTTTAAGTTCTTCCGCGGTGGATACTGATGTTATATTAGCATAGTTTTCATATATCGTAACGTATATCGAGCCAAGCTTTTCGTCCTCTTGTATCGCTTCGCCGCTCACGCCTATTTTTATAGTCGTTTTAGGCGCGTCGGCGGGTGCAGTGCCCTCAGCGGTCGGCAGGCTTACAATGTCTTTGTCGATGCTGAAATCTACGTCCTCAAGCTCCGCGTCGTAATCCGTGTAGATCAGCAGACCCATGTTAGAATGATTTGTGACGTTTATGTTCTTTGTTTCATTTGTCCAGCCGCCGTCTGTAACCTCGTAAGCGTGCGTGTCGGGGTTCCATACCTCGTCGCCGTCCTGATATGTGAATGTCATATCGTCCCATGTTACATCTGCCGCTATTACAGTACCCCCGCCGCTTGCTGCGACGAATTTGCCTTTTACCTCTATGTTCGCGGGCGATGTGCCGTCGTTCGTTTCAGCAAAAGCCGTCATCGAGCCCGTGCAAAGCGCCAGCGCGAGTATAAAAGCTGTTTTTCGTTTAATGTTCATGGTGTGCTCACCCCGCTTACTTAGCCGCTACTACCCAGCTTTCGCCGTCCTGCGTGATAGTAAAATTCTCAGCGTCTACAAAGTCCGTCGGGTCGAAATTGTACGTTCCCGCGAGGATATTTGTGTTTATCACCTTGTTCGCGCTCTTGTATATCTCTCCCGTAAAGCTGTTTGTTCCGCTTATGTATACTGCGCCGTTGTTATTTATGAGCGAGTAGTTTCCGGCTTCGTTGATGAGCGTGCAGTCGGTTATGTTTACAGTTCCGCCCATAACATATACAGGCGTAGCTTTGGTGCTCATGTAGCAGTTGATGAGGTTCGTAGTGCCTTTCTGCGACATTATAGTTCCGTCAACGTTGAGTATCTTGCCGTTCTTTACGGTAACCTCCGAGTTGTTGTTCATTATCTGACCCGTTATCGTGTGTCCGTCGAGGTCTATAACTACGTCCTTTTTGCAGTTTATTCTGCTGCTAAGAGTTATATCGTCGGTGAGCTTTACGCTGCCGCCCTGCGCGATGGCGTCTTTCAGCTCGGCGTATGTGGCAGCTTCCTTCACGATGCTGCTGCCGTCGCTTTCAGAAATAGTAACGGTAGCCGTTCCGACCTTAGTCATTTTGGTAACGTCGCGCGAAAGCTCGCCGCTGAGTGTAAGCTCGGTAGTTTCGGTAAGGCTCGCGTCGTCGTAAGTCTTGCCTTCAGCCGAGGGAAGCTCGAAGCTTTCTTTTGTAAGCTTGCCCGTTACTTCGCTGTATCCCGCCAGCGGCTTGTATGTAACGTCTGCCGCAATGGGCGTGTTCGAGTGGTTGGTAACGCTTATCTCGTTGCCGCTCGCCGACCATTTGCCCTCGCTCTCGAGGTCGTAATCGTGTTCGTCAACGTTCCAGATCTTCGAGCCGCTCACGCTGTAAGTAAACTCCATCTCGCCCCATACTACGTCGGCGTAAATGGTCTTTTCGGTAACGATGTTCTCGATGTACTTCGCCTTTACTCCGATGTCCTGCTTGCCGCCGTTCTCCTCGATGGCCGCTGCAAAAGCAGTGGTGCTGAGCACAGAAGAGAGTGATAACGCCAGCGCTAAAGAAATAGCCTTTTTCATGTGTGTTTCCTCCTAAAAAGTTGTATTTTTCTTTGGAAGATACCGAACTGTATCGTGCGGTACTGCCTTTATTTTTCGACCGTAACGGTAATTTTCGCTACGGTATCTACCATTGCCTTTTCGCCCGATTCAGGGTCGTAGCTGAGCACGCGGAAATCTGCGTCGGTGTATGTGCCCTCACTCAGCTTTTTCTCAGCGCCGTCTAAAAGCGCGAGCTTTTTCAGCCTGTTGCCCGGCTCTATAGTGCCCGACTGCGCTACTATCTCGCCGTTTATCTCTATGCAGAGTACTATGTCCTGCGTAGATCTGCCGGGGTGAGTATAATTCAGATAAGCCGTTTTGTCCGCAAGGCTTATGTTCACGCTGCTGTCGTATTCCAGCGATATACCGCCGCCGCCGCTCGGCACGTCCAATTTTTCGCCGTTGTCTGAAAGCGGTTCGGCGTTCTGCTCAGCCGCCTGCGGCGCGTAGTCGGGGATAAGCACCTGTTCCTGCGTGTTTCTGAAAAACAGCGCCCATATCGTTACGCCTATGCAAACTGCCATGCCTATTATCAGCGCGATTATGATAAGCCTGCGCTGTTTCTCCTGCTTTTCACTTTTTTCCATTGCGTAAATGACCTCCTTTATTTCAAACAGCGTGAGAGAGCTTTGTCTACTACCGCCGCCGTCACCGTTTTTGCGGTGAAGTACCTGCAATTTATCCTGTATGACTGCGCGCCGAAAGCTTCATCGTCGGCGAACCATACCAGCGCCGCTTTTGGGCATACGTCGTGTGCCGCTATGGCGGCCTCCATGCCTTTTGCCCCGCGCTCCGCCACGAATATCATGTCAGCTCCGCCTTTTTGCAGAGCCGCTATGTAGTCGTCGGTGCTTTCGGGCAGAATGAATTTCATCAGCCGAAACTGCATAAGCTCAGACATCTGAATGGCGTGCATTATGTCATACTTTTTGCCAAAAATTATAATATTCAATATGCCGCCCCCTTTCTGACGTGCGATTTGGGTGGGTTTATTAACAAATATTATATAGTTTAATAACCAAAAATGCAATCCTTTTTACTCGAAAGGTTGGAAAGTTACTCAATCGGTCGCGCAAAAAAATGGTCGCAATACTTGAAAATATTAAAATAATGTGATATAATCATTATGAGAAATTGTATAACAAAGGGTGATCTTCAATGAACATTGCACTTGTAGATGATGACAGAGAGCTGCTTGAAAAGCTCCGCGTGCTGATGATTCAGCAGTTTGCCGAGGTTTCAGACCGCCTTTATAATATCGATACTTTTGAGAGCGCCGAGGAGTTTTTCGCAGACTGGTCGGCTGGCAAGTACGGGCTTATCGTGCTGGATATTTATATGGGCGATGCCAACGGCATAACCGCCGCCGAGCGTATCCGCGAAACTGACAGCGATGTGCGCATAGCTTTCTGCACATCGTCAAACGAATTTGCTACCGAAACTTACGGCGTCAACGCCAGCGATTATCTTCAAAAGCCGATAACCGCCGAAAAGGTAGCCCGCCTGCTGCAAAAGGCGAATTTCGAGAAGATAGAAAAAGAACGCGCCGTGCAGCTTCCCGACGGGACATATCTGCGCTGCCGAAATATAATCTACGTCGAATACTGCAACCACAAGCTTACATTTTATCTGAAATATGGCGAGCCTTACGGCATCTACTGCTCGTTCTCAAAAGCTGAGAGCCTGCTCGCGCCGTGCGGCTATTTCTTCTCGCCGACCAAGGGACTCATCATAAATTTTTACGAGGTTGCGAAGATAACCGAGGACACCTTTATAATGAAGGAAGGCTCGGCACTGCCGATAGCGCGGCGAAAGGTCAAGGAAGCCAAGGCGCTTTACAAGACGTTTCAGTTTGAAACTCTCAGCAGGGAGGTAGACTTCTGATGAGCGCGGCAGAGATGGTGATATACTCGGTTCTAAGTTATCTGCCGTACATAGCGCTGGCGCTTTTCCCGTTCAAAAACGACCTGCGGTTCTCAAAACGCATAACTGTACTGCTGGTGATAGTTTCGGGCATATTTCAGATACTGATAGGTCTGTGGGCGGGTCTTTGGGGCGGCAATTCCGCACTGCTGAGCTTTATAAGCACGGTTACATACTTTGTATTTTACTTCACAGTCGTAAAAGCGCACTTCGGCAAAACGCTTTTTACACTGCTTACGCTTTCAAACATAGCAAACTTTGTGGTAATATCCTCGAAGTGCATAGAGGGCGCGCTGTTCCCCGAAAACGCTATGCAAGGATACCGCTGGAGCTTTTCGCTGATAATGGTCTTGGTGCAGGCGGCACTGCTGATACCGCTTTGGTTCTACATTCGCAGCACATATACCACAGTTATGGAGAAAGATGCTGCGAAGCCGACATGGCGCTTTCTCTGGCTGATACCCGCGACATTCTACGTCGAGTGGTATTACCATCTTTACAGCAACAGCGGAAAGTCTTCGCTGGAGCTTGCACTTGAGCCGGAAAACACGATTTTCCTTTTCTTTATAAATCTTGGTGCTGTATTTATTTACCACATGGTAGTCTGCCACATCAAGGCGATAGAGGCGAACATAGAGCTTTCCGAACAGAACCACGCTCTGCAAACTCAGCATTTGCAGTATGAGAATTTGCAGGAGCGTATCGCAGAGGCGCGGCGTTTCAAGCATGATATACGCCACAACGTTCTGACGGTTCTTTCTTTTTTAGAGGACGGGAAGTACGATGAGGCAAAAAACTTCCTCGAAGCGTATGATCTTTCCATGCCCGATGACCGCAGCGTTTGCTTCTGTAAAAATTATTCGGTGAATGCGATTTTGCTGTTCTTTGCACAGCAGGCGAAGGACGCGAAGATAGATTTCATCACTGCGGTAGATGTGCCTGAGGACATTGGCATTTCGGACAATGTTATCTCGGTACTGCTCGGCAACCTGCTTGAAAACGCAGTAGAAGCGAGCTGCAAGGCGGAAGAGGGAAGCCGCAGGGTAACGATAAAGAGCGTCTGCAATGGCGGTACGATACTTTTCAAGATCAGCAACACCTATGTGGGCGAGCTTGTTAGAAACAAAAGCGGGCTTTATATGTCAACGAAGCATTCAGGCAGCGGCATAGGTTTAGCCTCGGTGCGGAACATAGTGAAGCAAAACGGCGGAATGTTGAAAATTTCCGATACAGGCGGCGAGTTCGCGGTGACGGTAATGCTCATGCAGGAATAAAAAAGAGATCGAGCTTTGGTGCTTGATCTCTTTTGATTTTTGCATATAAAACAAAAAACGTGACCGATTTTATTCGATCACGTTTTATTGGTCGGAGTGACGGGACTTGAACCCACGGCCTCTACCACCCCAAAACAATTAAGGAGCTGATAATAATGAAATGTATAGAAAAAAATGATAAAACATCTATAATTGACTTGCTTACTGAACAGGTAATGCGTTCTAGTGGAATGAGCAAGGAAGAATCATATGAGTCTATTATTGAACTTATTCATGCCGGGCTGCTTGTTGTGGCTAATGATGGCGTCTATCTTCGCGCTATTAAATAATGTAAGAGGAAGTGAAAGACATGAACTGTGAATTTATCAATATTCATGAGTATGACGATAGAAAGTATCGCTATTTCAAATTGTATAAGTATCTTATGCTTGACGATTCGTTTTCAGATATTTCAACAAGTGCAAAGATAGCTTACAGTTTGTTTGAAAACCGCCATCAATTGTCTGTCGATAATGATATTAAAGATAAAAATGGCAGACCATACATTTTCTTTTCGCGAAATGAACTGATAGAAGCTCTAAACTGTTCAACACATAAAGCGGCAGAAATAATCAAAGAATTGCTGACAGCCGGTCTGATAGAGCGAAGCACTAAGCTGGGTGGATTTAATGGTGAGAAAAACAAGGGGCAATACAGGCTGTATGTCAACGATTATGTAACAAAGATAAAGAACAAAGCACAAAAAAGCAGAAACGGATCCTTTGACACAATGAAGTCAAGGGATTTTTTTATGATTCCATTTTCTCTTTTTACCAGAAATACTGAACTATTTGCCCTTCAGATCAATGTTAAGGTAACGTATGCAATTCTCCTAAACATGGTCAACTTGTCTGCTCGATCTGACCATTATCATGATGAGCATGGTAATATTTATGTTAAACTTACGATCGAACAACTACAAATGATATTCGGAAATAATTGCAGTGCAAAAACTGCTGCGCGTTATTTCAATATTTTATCAGAACTAGGGCTTATAGAACGCAAACGCAGAGGGGCAGAACACGTTATTTTTGTAAAACATATCGTGGACAAAACCGACACAACAGCAGCAGACAAAACTGACACAACAGCAGCAGACAAAACCGACACAACAGTAGTGGACAAAACCGACACACAAATTAGAAGAAAAGAATTAGAATTAATAACTAGAAGAGAAGAGTTAGAATTATTCAAATTAGAAAAGGCAAATGGGAATGAATCGTTGCGTACTCAGCTCGAGAACCGTTGGGACTTAAGCGGCTATCTTGAGCTGGCTAAAGTACTGGGCAATTCTGATGTGATGATCAAACAGAAAAGTGAAATGTTTGATTTGATCGTAACAAGTACATTGTGGCTTTGTTCTTTTAAAGGCAAAGAAATAAATATTGCCGGCAATGCAGTAAGCCGAAGTGACGCTATGGCGAAAATTGTTGGCCTGGACAGCTTCGATGTTAATAACATATGCGATGAGCTAACAGTGCGAGGAGAAAACTGTAATCTGAATTATATCATTGGCGCGTTATTCTTCGCTGCTGAAAACAAGGAGGCGGTATAGTTGACCTATCGACCTGAAAATGTGCTTTACTTAGTGCCGTCTGTTGTGGAAGAGAAAAACGAGGAAGGTTACAGCGAAATTCGTTTAAAAGGCTGCGCTGCGATCTACGGGACAAACGAAGCGGCATTTTACTGCGAGCAGATAACCGCAGAGAACAAAAACGCTTTTGGCGACTCACTCGAAGCTGCATTAAAAAATGTGAAAGCACTTATTGTAATATGCCGTAATGATATATCTCTTATCAGCGAATATGCAGGAGATTCAACGGAAAAATTGAAAGGTGCTTTCGAGGGGCGAATGATCGGCGCAGGAGGGCTGCGCGGTCAAAGGTCACCAGGCTCACCGGCAAAAAAGCAGGAGAAGAAAGAGGAAAAGTTAGATATAAAGTCAGCGGTCAGAATGTTTGCAATAATAGCTAATAAAGCAACGCCGCAGGAAGTATCTCAAAATTGCGACCCACAAGATATCGAACTCGAAGATCTGATCGCTTACTATGGAATAGAACATGAAAGCACCGGAAGTGAGCTTACTGACAGGCTCGCAGAATTAAAGGCTGTATGGGAAACTATGCAGCCGTTTTTTTATGGGAAATAATGAAATGTACCATGAACCGAGCTGTACTGAAAAAGTACGGCTTGATTGATGGTATAACTATCATCACGGCATGATCGCTGATTGCAACAGTGTGAGGACGTTTATGTAACCCACGTCCTCTTTTCTATGCCGCTGCAAATCAAATGGGTTACAGAAAAATGGAGGGTTACACCATGAAAAACAATAAAACAAGAATCATTGCTATCTCAAACCAGAAGTCCAGTGGAAAAACTACAACGGCTATCAATATCGGCGCGGCGCTCGCTATGAAAGGCAGCAAGGTGCTTATGATAGACTTTGACGCGCAAGAGTCACTTTCAAACTTCTTCGGCTTTTACGGAGCAGAAAAGAACATAGCACAGCTGTTGTTCGATGTTATCGACAAGAGAGCTGATATAAACGTTGCCGAGTATATTTGCCACAATGACGAAAATGACCTTGATATAATTCCGACTAATCTATCAGATATGAACGATCTGTCGAAAATAATCATTGCCGAACGCGGAAAAGAAATGGTACTGCGCAGACTGCTTACTCGTTATGACGTGTTTTCCGAATACGATTATATCCTTATAGACTGCAATGCAAGCGTAGATATTACTGTAGATAATGCGCTAACTGCCGCTGACTATGTACTTATCCCCTGCTGGGCTGCACCGTTTAATTACGGACCTCTTGCGAACACAATTGTTCAGATTGAGGACATTCGCGACGAACTTAATCCTGAGCTTAAAATACTCGGTATCATTGCGACATTTTGCGAGAGAACAAACAATTGCAAGATGACGAAGCAAATGCTTTTTGAAAATTATCCTAACAAGATATGCCGAACTACAATAAGCCGCACCGCAGCTGCAGATACCTCGCTGAGAGAAAAGGCAGCGGTGTTCAGCAATTCAAAATCGAATAAGACAGCGCAGGAATACAAAGCTCTTGCCGATGAGCTGCTTGACCGCATGAAGTAAGGAGGAGACAGCAATGAACTTTAACGCAATAAATGAATCCCGCAGCAAGCGGATGGAAAGTCCTCGGGAAAACAGAAGCAGACTTGAGAAAATACTTGCAAAGTCCGAACAAGCGGCAGAAGAAACTCTGCCTTTAGGCAGCATTGAGGAATACAAAGACGCTGACGGCAATACGCAGCCGTATGATATTGATGAAGCAAAAGTTAGTGCTCTAGCTGCAAGCATTGCTGAAAGCGGTCAGCTTGAAGCTCTTATCGTCCGCAAGACCGAAGATGAAGAATATCAGTTGCTGGCAGGTCATCACAGACTTGCCGCTTTGAAGCTGAACAAAGCTGAGAATGCTAAAGTCAAAATAGTTGATTGCAGCGACTGGGAAGCATACAGAATAGTGGTGGAATCAAATATCCGTCACGGTTTGCCGAAGCCGTCTGAGATTGCAAAGATACTTATAAAATACAAGGAAAATTCAGCACATGAAAAAGTAACGAACAAAATGCTGGCTGAAATGTTTGATATATCAGAACGTCAGACATATCGTTTCCTAAATCTTGCTAAGCTTTCACCTGAGCTTATCGAAGCGATAGATATGGGGCTTATATCTACAAACTCCATCGACGAGCTTACAGATCTCCAGTCTAAGCAGCAAAGAATACTTGCTCGTTACGTTTCAGTAAATGAGAAGCCGATGAATGTTTCGCTTTGCAAGAAAGCAATCACTTTTCTGAAAAGTGATCTTGCAGCAGACGTGGAATCACTTGCAAAGTTTCTCGAAAAGAAGCCGCCGAAGAAGCGTTATAAGAACGAGGTATTCAATTCTTTTCTTTCAGAGAAAAAAGACCTGGCTGAAAAAATGAATGAACATAGCGAAGAAGAGCTTTCCGAACTAGTTATTATGCTGCTGGAAGAGTACTTTAATGACGAGATATAGCGTTGAAAGCGGCAGATAAAAAGAACGCCTATAGGCAGAAAAACAAAATACGTTTCTAAAGGCAGCCATAAAAGTGGTTGCCTTTTTTATTGACAAAAAATGATAAACGTGATATAATGGAGGTATAAAAATGAAGTATAATAATGATGAGCTTGATAACAAAATTTACTCGCCGAAAAAAGACATAGTTTTTAAAAAGCTTTTCGGCAGTGAGGACAGTAAAAATATCCTTAAAGGCTTCCTTAACGATATGGTCGGTCTTGATATAAAAAGTGAAAATGATATATCTATAATGAATACCGAAGTATCGCCGGAAGAACTTGAGAAAAAAGGATCACGCTTAGATGTGCGCACTAGAATAGGCGAAACGGAGATAGACATAGAGATCCAATGCGAAAGTGAAAAGGATTTTTCTGACCGTACCCTTTATTACTGGGCAGAAATGTACCGTGGCAGCTTGCCGGCCGGTACACCTTATGGAAACACAAGAAAAGCTATCACGCTCAATTTGCTTGATTTTAATATGTTTAAATGTGATGAGTACTGCTCTAAATTCATGATATGTGAAACTCAAAGAGGAGAAGCTCTCACAGATAAACTGGAAATACATTTTGTTGAACTACCCAAAGCAAGAGCAGCCGGAATAAGGCTGAATGAAGAGGACAGAAAAACAAAATGGATAAAGCTGATGAACGTAACGACACGAGAGGAGCTGAGTGAAATGAAAGAGAATATGACCGATACCTCTTACAGCAGCGCAGTAGACAAACTCGACAGAATAAATGACGAAGCGTATATCCGTGCATTAAAACGAGCTGATGAAGAAGCAGCTCATGAAAGAGCCAGCAGAGAGTATACAAGGCAAATGGAATTGAAAGAAGCTATGGAAGCAGCACGAGCCAAGGGTCTGGCTGAAGGAAGAGCAGAAGGAAGAGCAGAACTTGAAAAAGCTTCTGAGAAAGCCTTTATTGAGGGTCAGCAATCTATGAAGGAAAGCATCTATGCCGACCTGAATAGTATGTCAACAGAAGAGCTGCTGAGATTTTTCAGCCGTGATATAAATGATCTGAATGCAAATAACGATCAGAAGCGCGGCGGCGGTCGCGGCAGATAAAAAGTCCGCCTATAGGCAGAAAAACAAAATATGATTTTGAAAAGCAGTCATGAAATGATATAATCCCCTTAGAGTAGACACACGAAAAAACAAAAATCGTGAAAAAACTC
>ENA-OPSJ01001735-OPSJ01001735.1-human-gut-metagenome-genome-assembly--contig:-NODE-1735-length-15729-cov-7.085364_pt1 | contig 15729 bp, 17 predicted proteins | sample MGYA00241801_ERZ501893 | MGnify/ENA primary metagenome ERZ501893 (study PRJEB25962, sample SAMEA2042219) | human gut metagenome | biome: human gut; feature: human-associated habitat; material: faeces...
AGTTTTTTATCAAAAAAAGTTCAAATTGTTTAAATATTCTGATTTTTAAGAATTTAATTTTATGTAACATAAATCAAGTTTCCTAATATACACATAAAAATCAGATCCGCATGTTCTGACACCTGAATCCTATCACGCAAAAAGTGCTGCCCGGTATACAGGCAGCACCAATGTTATTTATTATATGCAGCTTTTATCTTTTTTCTTTTGGAAGGCTGCTTCCGCCATTTCCATATAACACCTCAACATCCTTAATATCTGCAGCATCATCCTCAGCCACTTCAAATACCACCACAGCCGTCACCGTCTGACCTGCACCAATGGTAAAATTCTTAAGATTACTCAAATCATTCTTGAGAAGATTCTTGAAACTCATAATCGTGCGGCTTCCGGTTCTCAATCTGAATACAGGTTCATCACCGGATATTGAATATGTTATGTCGTCGGTCGTAATATTGGTAAGGTTATACTCAACCGCAACAAGTTGATTTCCCGGTTCAGCCTCAACAACAAATAATGTTGCACCGTCATCAGGATATTCTTTTCCTATTATACAGTCCTTATATGTAATTTCAATTCCTTCCATGTCCATATACTCAGCAAGTACGCTGTAATCATGTGTCTGAGCAATTACATTTCCATTCTCGTCCGTCTCTGTCTCATCATCAACATTCATCGTATCATCAACGTCCTTAATGTCCGGAATATATGTATAATCAACTCTTGTTGTCTTCACAATAAGTCTTGCTGCATAATTGGCAATAGCATTGTTCTGTTCGGTAGTAAGTTCAACGCCTTTACTGCATCCTGTCGCAAGAACTGTACACAATACTGCTGATAACGCCAGTGAATATATCGAATGCTTTCTCATCTGTCGTCCTCCTTAAAAGACCTTCCGATTTTACCGTTCATCAATTATGCAAGCATATTGACGAACTTATGATTATTATATCACGCCCTATGCATTTTCGCAATCCAATTCAAACCAGAAATCAACACCATGTTCAAGATTCTCTGCCCCACAAGCCTGTCCATGAGAATTCATTATTGCTTTTACGATAGAAAGACCGACTCCGCTTCCTCCGTATTGTCTTGTTCTTGCCTTATCAACTTTATAAAATTTGTCCCATATTTTATCTATGTCCTTGTCCGGTATCTGCCTGCCGGTGTTAAATACATGTACACGCACTTTCTTTTTATCGTCACCGATATATTCCAAGCTCACCTTTATATACGCCTGTCCACCATCCACCGATTCCACATGGTTGATTGCATTGCTTATATAATTGGTGATGACTTCCTCTATTTTAAACTGGTCAGCCCACACATACACAGGCTCCGAGTATTCATAAAAAAATCCGGCATTCTTCTGCTGTACCCGTATATAATTTGTCTTTACAATCTCTCCAATGTGCTTGGCAATATCAAATCGCTCTATTGTAAGCGGATCGTTACCCGACTCTAACTGATTAAGAGTCAAAAGCTGCTTTACCATATTGTTCATCTTAGCAGCCTCATCCACTATGACATCGCAATAGAACTGCATACTTTCCGGGTCATCGGTAACTCCGTCACGCAGCCCTTCCGCATACCCCTGAATAAGTGCAATAGGCGTCTTTAATTCATGTGACACATTCGATATAAAGTCCTTTCTCATATTATCAATTTCTTCCCTCTTGTCAATATCCCTCTTAAGTTCGAGATTGGCTGTCTTAAGGTCAGAAATATAATGCTTCAGATTATCGGACATCTTATTGATACTGTTACCCAGCATGCCGAGTTCGCCTTTATCATGCGACTCATATTTAACATCAAAATTCATCTGTGCCATCGCCTCGGCCGTGTATGAAAGCTGCTTTATCGGCTTAGTGAATCTGCCTGCCGCAAAATAAGCAATCACGCCTCCTACAACCATCCCCACAATACCGACTATAATATAGAAACGGTTAGATATCCCGACATTCTTGCTTATACTGTCAAGCGGAACCTGGATTATTATATTATACATATAATTGTCATCGTTTCCGATTATCTCAAGATATGATTTCTCATCATATATATTGTAGGATGTCTGAATCACATAATTGCCGCTCTGTGAAATTATCTTGCTTTCCTTCGGTAACTGTGAAAAATAATAATCCTGCAGCCACCTTTTTGTCTTATCGCTGTCTGCCTTGAGACTATATACCTTCTCAAAATTAGAGTCAACAATAAGAGCCGTCATATTCTGTGCCGTGCTTATATCGTACATGACCTTACCAAGTTCATCCTGATTGATATCTGCATCCGTTATAACACCTTTTATGCGGTCAAATGCCTGAAGAAGTGCCTTCTGCTGCTGCCGCATATAATATTTTTCCAAAAAAACGGCATTAAACACACAGCCGAATACCACAAGTCCTGCCATAAGAGCCATTATTAATATCGATAATTTTAATCTTATTGAATGCTTCATTTTTCGAACTTGTACCCCAATCCCCACACAGTCTTTATATAGTCGCCCTTGTCACCCATCTTGCTTCTGAGCTTCTTCACATGTGTGTCAATCGTTCGGGCATCACCGAAATAATCATAATTCCATACATTGTTGAGGATTTTCTCTCTCGACAAGGCTATTCCTTTATTGTCGACAAAATAATTGAGGAGTTCAAATTCCTTGTAACTCAACTCTATCTCCTTACCATCTATCTTCACGGAGTGAGCCATCTTGTCAATCTCAATTCCTTCGTATTCTGTCTTGTCCTCATTAAACGAACCTGTTCTTCTTAAAATTGCTTCAACCCTCGCCACAAGAATCTTTGGGCTGAACGGCTTTGATATGTATTCATCAACGCCAAGGTTAAATCCGGCAAGTTCATCCTGCTCCTCTGACTTAGCCGTGAGCATAATAATAGGAACCTTAGAATCCTTTCTGATAGTCCTGCACACCTCATAGCCATTCATCTTAGGCATCATTACATCTAATATTATAAGCGAAATATCCTTATCCGCATAAAAAATATCAATCGCCTGTTCGCCGTCCTCTGCTTCCACAACAGCAAAATCTTTTTTCACCAAAAAATCCCTGACCAGCTTTCTCATACGGCTCTCATCATCAACCACAAGCACCTTAAGTTTATCCATCGCACACTCTCCTTTTGCCATATTATCGTTTTTATTTCCTACACTTTAACAGAAATGTGTGTCCGTATTGTGAAAAAATCAATCAATTCCAAGCCTTTTCTCCGCTTCTTTCACTCTCTGCTCACGCTCGGTAAGCTGTGTCTCCCACCCTGCATACTTGTCAACCAGCTTATGTTCATAGTTAATTATATTTACATTATTGCTCGTTGTCGCAATATACATCATCACACCTATAACAATCACAAGTGCAATGTTCACTATAAACAGAGTTCTAACCCTCTCCTTATATTTCAATGTCTGCTGCCGCTCCGCCTGCAGTTTCTGAGTAGTATCGGCAAGCTTATATCCCACGGCACGCTCAGTTTTAAAATTAGCTGTCTGTATCGGTGGCAGCTCCGATGTCCTGGCATATTTTTTATTTATAATAATATCACGCAATCTGCATAGATACTCAAGCCCTATGACGGTAGACAGCTTATTCTGCGTTATAAGTCCTGAATATAGAGCCACCAAAAGCTCGCCTTTATTCAAATTTACCTTCTTCATAAGCCTCTCAATAGACTTCTTTTCTTCCAACGCCTTCTCATATTCTTCCTGCGTCTCAAAGCTGTAACCGTTGACTACAAATTCAATTTCCCGGTTTTTCTCTTTATCTGCATTCGCCATAATCCCACTTCCTTAAATATATGACCTATTTATTATATTTTATTTTAAACAGTATACCTCCCAAAGTCAATTACAGAACAACGAATGCACCTATGCACATTATTACGCCTGCGGTGGCCGTTTACGGCATCTGAGTAGCGTTTTTTGTGTGATGGGAACGAGGAGGTTTCCTATTTACATTAAAAACGGCGATGCCTCACGGCACCGCCTTAATTCATGCTGTCTGCTTTGTATTTCCTGCCACATAGTCCTGCAGAATCTTCTTAGCCTCCTCAGCCGTCAACTGACTGTCCCTGAGAATTCCTCCAAGCTCAGCAATTTCTTTGTCCTGTTTTTCCTTAAGCATCGCATCAAGCTCAGACTGTTCTGACTTGATTCTTGTTTTAAGTGCCTCGATAATCTCATATTTTTCTCTGATCTTGTCATCAAGACTCTTTCTCGGTCCTCTTGCCATCTCTTATTCCTCCATATAGTCAACCATATCAGGTAAATTCCCCGCCTGTTATTAATATTATATGGACAAGAGTGACATATTATTCCATAAATTTATCAGAACTCTCTGATTCCTCCAAAATAGATAAGTGAAAGCATATCCGGACCTGTATGTGCACCGATTATCGGGCTTAACATCGTAATCTTAACCTCCGCCTCAGGTCTGCACTCCTCTATCATTTCTTTTAAGAGCTTAGCGTCCTCTATACAATCTGCACAGCTTAAATATACGGTCTTTAGTACAGCCGGATCATAGTTGGCGTTAAATCTCTCAACCATGGTCTTAAGTGCAAGCTTGTTACCACGCTTCTTATCTATGGTCTGAAGCTTACCGTTCTTATCAATTGTAAGAATAGGCTTAATGTTGAGTGCTGTTCCCATAATCGCAGTCGCCGCCGACACTCTACCGCCTCTCTTAAGGTACATAAGATCCTCAACCTTGAACCAGTAGTTAATATTATTGGCATGTTCTCTCAGCCACTCGGCATTCTCCTTATAGCTCATGCCTGCCTCACGATTATTGACCGCCAGCTCTGCCATCACGCCCATTCCGCCTGTTGCTCCGAGCGAATCGACAACCTCAATCTTAACTTCATCATAATCATCCTCAAGCATTCTTACTGCCATAAGTGCTGATTCGTATGTATTACTTAGTCCGCTTGAAAGGGATATATATATAATCTCCGCGCCTTCCTTCACATAGTTTTCAAAAAGCTCTATGTAATGATTAGGTGTAATCTGGCTCGTATGTGTGGTAATCTTATTTCTAAGCTTCTCATAATACTCATGCATCATGGAATCATTCTCCGGTGCTTCACAGTGAAAAGTGTCATCACCGAGAACATACTCCATCGGTACATAGTGGATATCATGTTCTGCCGCATAATCCTTATCAATATCAATTGAGACATCCGCAAAAATATAATAGCTCATAAACTCCTCCGTTACATATCTTTATCTTATATTAAATGTTACAAAACAGCTTATTTTGTATCACTTGTATATTTTACAACAAAAATACGGAATTGTATATATTTTTTTATTTTTCGGATATTCTTTTTCATATTTATCCCCCTGCATACTGCAAGCGTTGCTTGCAGTACTGCCACCAATAAGTAGTTTGAAAATTTTATTTTCAAACTTATCCCCCTGCATACTGCTTTCTAATCAAACGTAAAGCGGTCAAACTCGGCAATCATGCCATCCTCATCTGATATAAATTCAAAATATACCGCATGCTTCCCGACAATTCCAAAGTACAGCTTTGAGCTTTTGTCATATTCATCCTCGTCAAAATCCAATTCAGCCGCAATACGTCCTCTGTATGAATCAAGTCTTACATTAACTTTCACTCTCTTATGTGTGCCCAGAATCACATTCACTCCCACAGGGGCGTTATTTCCGAACTGCAGATATCTAAGCCCGACTGTCATACCGGACGAAATATCGGTAACCGGTGCCGAAATGTCATCGTCCTTACAATAGACCGGCTTTATGTACGCCCTTATCGTCCCGCCGTGAATATGGCAGGCATACCCTGCCGAAATCCACTTATACGCATCAAGACCGTTGATGTGTGCTCCCTGCGATGTCATCTCAACAGGGCATGATGCCACGGGTTCGCCGTTTAAGAACTTCACATCCCCTATATACAGCTTACCGTCCCTGCCCATCGCAACATCTATCGGCTCTAACATTGCCTGACGCGAGAACTCGTTCACCCCCGTCTGTCTATGGTAAAAAACATACCATTTTCCCTTTATCTCCACTATGGAACCATGATTGTTTCCCCACTGATATGTCATTGTTCCGCAGCCGTCAGCGTCCTTTAAAATTTCTCCTCCGTTAAAGCTTATATCTCCACCATCATGAAACGGTCCAAAAGGAGAGTCGCTGAACCGGTATGACAAAAAGCCGTTGTTTGGTTCATACACTCCAAGCTCAGGAACAGGCTTCTCATATCTTTTTGAATAAATATAGACATACTTTCCCATTACCTTTCGAGGGCTTGATGCCTCAAAGAAGCCGTCAATGAGTGATATATGTCCATCATCCTCTGAATTCCACGGACATGTCGAATGTCCCAAAGGATTAGAAACCAATGTCTCCTCCTTAAATGTCACCATATCATCCTCAAGTTCCACTATATAGCACGGTGACGCACAGCCGCCCCAGTATGCATAGACCCTTCCGTCATCATCCACAAGCACACCCGGGTCAAATCCAAGCTTCGTTTCAACCGGATTCTCAAACGGTCCCCATGGTGTCTTAGAGCTTGCAGCCACAATCAGGCTCCCAGCCTTTTCAGCCGCATACATATAGTAGGTATCACCCTTTTTCACGACATCAGGTGCATAGAGCACGGAATCATAATGTGTCGCATAAGCAGTTCCGTGACATGTCCAATTCGTAAGGTCATCAACCGGTGCCGACCAGACAACATAATCCCTGCCACAATAGTGTCTTATCTCTGTATCATGTGAACCGTATACATATACTCTCTTTTCTCCATTATGCTCAAATACCCTCGGCTCCCCATCCGGAACATGCTCCCACAGTGGCATATACGGGTTGGCACCCTTAATAAATTCTCTCATCCTCTTCTCCTATTTCCTGTCCCAAAGCTGTTATTCTGTCTTATTGTTCTGTGTTGCCGCATAGCGCTCCGCATCCGCCTTCGCAGAAACAATCTCAATTTTATTATACTTTATATTTTTAATTATGTAAATTATACTTTGGAACTTAAAACAAGCCGGGTAATGCAGATGCATTACCCGGCTTATATTAAATACACATCGGCATGTAAAACCGAACTTCCATGCCCTGCACCTTCGTGCAAAGTTTTCGGCAGAAGCAGTCATCAGCTATACATTAAGAATCCTCCATTCAGGAACCATGAACATTAACCTATAATAAATAACAGAATAAGCAGTAACCTTAACAATAAACACTATCCATATATTACAGGCAAAATATTTTTTCTGTGCTGATAAATATTTCTGTCCGGAAAGCTTTCACCGTATTACTCCTCAACCTCAAATTCAAAGGTCTGGTTGTACTTATCAAGTGCAATCTGCATCTGCGCTATCTCTGCGTCTATGCGCTCATAGTCGCTCTTTACAAGCTCCAAATCATAATTGATGTACTCGTATTCAGGAGCTGTCTTTCTTGCATTGAAAGCACCGGAAGCAATTCGTGTCTTAGGCGCCTGCTTTCTCAAGGTATCAAGAAAGCTCTTGCGCTTATTAAGCTGTGCCATCCTTACAAGAATCTCATCAATCGTCCTGCAGACATCGCCAACCTCAATGCGATTGGTCACATTGTTGACATTGATTGCATGCTTTATCTTCATTATCCTGTCATCAATCGCCTCAATCTCCGCCGCCACCATTGAATAGTCATAATCAGGGATTACCGGCTCCTCGTCAACCGCCGCCACATATGTGGAGCCGTCATTCTCCTTCTTAAGCCAGTATTCTTTATCCTCCGTGAGCTTTTTTAACACTTTATTAGCATACGCCGATGTCATCTTTGCCATAATCACACCATTCCTTTCGCTGTGTCACATAATATCTTTTTCTCAATTAGCTTCAATCAACTATGGCTTTATTCTACACCATTAATTCCGAAAAAACCATATACCTGCAGTTTAGTTTTAGTTTATTTTTCAATTTGCGAATGTTAGTATATTGGACCTCAGCATCCTCTTATCCGGCAATCGCGAAACACAAATAAGCCAATAAACTGTTCCGCAATTACCGGATTATCGTCTATACACACAAATATATAAAATACGCCGCATATCCAAGCAGCATGACAATTCCGCAAGGCTTTCTCAGCTCTCTGTTCTTATATGTGCCAAGCCACAACACTGCACCGCTGGCAATCGCAATAATAGTGTCTATGATAAATTTGCTTTCAAACGGAACCGTACAGATAAGTGCGGTTGTTCCAATCACGAACAGGATATTGAAAATATTGCTGCCTACGATATTACCGATGGCAATTCCGGCATTTCCTTTTTTTGCTGCTGTGACTGATGTAACAAGCTCCGGAAGTGAAGTACCGAACGCGACAATGGTAAGACCGATAAATCTCTCACTCATTCCGAAAAATCTTGCGATCGCTGAGGCACCGCTCACTGCGAAATCACTTCCCTTGACAACCATAACTCCGCCAACCACCATGAACAGGATACATTTCCACACCGGTATATCCTTTACTTCATCATCCTCCTGCGAATTTCCCTTCTTTGACATGACAAAAAGATATCCAAGGAATACAATGAACAGCAGCCATAAGATAATGCCCTCTATAAATGTTATCTTCCCGCCTGTGATACCGAATATCATAAGCACAATTGTAATTGCTATCATATATGGTATCTCATAGTATAATGTTGACTTCTGAATCGCCACATTCGTAATCAGCGCAGTGACACCAAGTATAATCAGAATATTAAGTATATTGCTTCCCACAATATTTCCGATTGTAATTCCTGCGTTCTCCTGCAATGCTGCAGTTATGCTTACAGCCGCCTCCGGCATGCTTGTGCCCATGGCGACAATGGTAAGACCGATTATTAGCTGCGGAATGCCAAGCTTCTTGGCAATACCCGCGGCGCCCTCCACGAACCAGTCCGCACCCTTAACTAACAGCAAAAAACCTACCAGCAAAATAAAAACCTGTAAAAACATACTCTTACCTCTCTCCATTTTTATTTTAGCAGTAGGTTTATTTATAAAAAAAGAGACTCCTACTGCGTTAACAGTAAAAGTCTCGCTATTTAATCACCCTCCGAGCTGTTATCTCTAACAGCTGTACTGACGAAAAAGTGAACTCTGTCGGCCAGCTACTCCCTTTTATCCTCTATAGGATATGCGATTTCCTGTCATATTTCAACTGTTTTTTTTAATCTTTGCCCTATCTTTGCCCGGCGCATATCAGAACAAATCCAGCATGCTGTCAAGATATATCTCCTCCCTCACCTGCAGCTGATACTCCTGCCTGGTCATATAGTAGAGCAGGAACTCAAGAATAATTGCGCTTCCCAGCCCTCTCCCCTCTATCTTAAAATTAGAAAAGCCCATCGGCATATAGATATCCTTAATGTCGCTTACCCCGATAAAACCCGGATTCTTCATTGCCCTTGAAAAGAGATAACCCACCTTTGCATCGGGCGCATTGCATTGATACTCCGTACATTTTTCCCCCAGATTTTTCCGGCTTACATTTTCATAGCACGCCTTTCTGTCATTACAGCCGATGTAACAGCACTCATTGCATAAAAATTCGACCTTATCCTTCTGCACCCCCGACAACGTGTTCAATCTGTCAGACGCTTTATTCAACCGGAAATCAGGGACAACATAGCTGAAATCATCCCTGTTTACTTCCGCAAGAAATTCCTTGAAATCCGTCAACACCTTGGTTGTGGATGAGACAAAGTAAAGCTCCGGATAATTTTTCCTCAAGTAATCCAACAACAGCTCCGAATGTACAATCACACCATTCTTTTTATCCCCGCATCCGGCAAACAGCGCACATAGAGAATTACATTTCTTATCCTTAAGGTGCTCCTCCTTAAGCAGCGAATTGCTGAATGTAAGCCTTGCAGAAATTCCATATTCCCGCATTAATTCCAGAACCTCCTCCGGGTCATTGTCCCCGAAGCCGACACGTCCTCCGCCCCAGATACAATCCGCCGGCGAACCATATATAGAGCCTATATCGCACCAGTCATAGAAGTATTCCCTGTGCTCACGATACAGCGGCAAAAACACACGATACAATTCAATAAATTCAAATAATCCCGGAAGATGGTAGTGCGCCACGTTCCTGTTCATTCTATCAATGACCGTCTCATTAATACTCTTTTCGTCAAAAACCTTTTCCATAAAGACCTCATTTTATTTTAGTTTCTGGATTTGTATATCAAAACATGCCATATACACTTGCAGATTCGATTAGCATGGATTCCATAAACTTAACAGCAGTTTCACGTTTCGTTAAAATGCTCCGCTCTGTTTTAATCATTTTATGCCCTTATATCCTCAATCTGCTTTACAAACCATCCGGCAAGCTTATCCATTCCTTCACCTGTCTTTGCACTTATTTCTATGATTTCCGCTTTAGGATTCAGTGCAAGAATCCGCTCGCGCGCCGCAGCGAAATCAAACTCAAAGAAATCAATGGTATCAATCTTGCTGATTATAACCAAGTCCGATATTGTGAACATCAGAGGATATTTCAAAGGCTTGTCATCACCCTCAGGGACAGAAAGAATCATAGCCTTCTTATGTGCTCCGGTATCAAATTCCGCCGGACAGACAAGATTTCCGATATTTTCGAGAATCAGAAGGTCAACCCCGGCAAGGTCCACATTCTTAAGAGCGCGGCTTGTCATATCCGCATCAATGTGGCACAGACCACCATTGTGAATCTGAACAGATGGGATACCTGTCTCCTCCGCCACCCTCCCAGCGTCCAAATCAGTATCAATATCCACATCCATCTCCAGAATATTATATTTATCCTTGAGCATATTTATAAGTGACACCAGCATGGTTGTCTTTCCTGAGCCGGGTGCAGACATCACATTCACGAAGAAGGTCTTATTTCTTTTACACATTTCGCGGATGTCCTCAGCCTCCCTGTCATTCGCGGCAAATACATTTTCATTGACCTTGATTACTTTTACTGTAGACATATCTATGCATTCCTTTCCTGCAGCTTATTCTTTAACCATGCAATCCATTCATCGAAGCCTTCACCCGTCTTGGCGGAAATATATATAATCTTCGCCTCAGGATTCTGCTTATGAATCCTCTCCTCGACAAGCACCTTGTCAAAGTCAAAAACTCCCATGGCATCAATTTTATTTACAAGGACAAGCTCGCTCACCTGATAAATCAATGGATATTTTGCCGGCTTGTCATCACCCTCAGGCACGGAGAGAATCGTAATGTTAACCTGCGCTCCTGTGTCATACTCTGCCGGGCATACCAGATTTCCGACATTTTCAATAAAGCATATATCAACGTCATCCATTCCCATGGCATCAAGTCCCTGCTTTGTCATCTGTGCATCCATATGGCACATTCCGCCTGTATGAAGCTGAATGCTCTTGCCGCCTGCCGCCTGAACTGTCTGTGCATCGACACTGGCATCAATATCACATTCCATCACACCTACCCTGAACTCCGGCTGCAGCATCTTTATCGTTCTCACCAGCGTTGTCGTCTTTCCCGAGCCCGGCGATGACATCACGTTAATCATCAGCTTCCCGTCCTTTTCAAGCTGCTCCCTGACAGTCTTTGCATTTACCTCGTTAGCCTCAAAGACATTTTCTTTTACTTTCAATATTTTAACTGTATCCATAAATTTTCCCTCCCACCTTTAATAACATATAGGATTCAGGTAATTGCGAATTTGTTAAATTTGCATAACTGTTTATCGTCAAAATTGCGTTTCGCAAATGCCTATTTAAGAACATATTGTCATACTTAAAAATCAGATTTGTTCTCTAATAACGATCATTTTCTATAAATCCATCAGTTCCGGGATTAATAAGAAATCATACACATTCATCATTAAAATTCCTTCATCTGTATAACATGGCTTTGGAGTATCAGAAGTAATGACAATCTTTTTAAATGAGTCATTTATCTTAAGGAATGGCCTGATTTCCTGTGCTAATTTTTCCTCTGTGCCAAGCTGGTATGCTGACTGAATATAGTACTTTTTAGAACCTTTATTACATATGAAGTCTACTTCTAACTGCTTCTTTACAGCCTTGCCGTCTTTTCCATTCTCCACTATGGTAAGATTTCCTACATCAACACTGAATCCTCTCATTCTAAGCTCATTATAAATGACATTCTCCATAGAGTGAGTTAATTCTATTTGTCTATAGTTGATACGCGCATTTCTAAGTCCCATGTCCATAAAGTAATATTTCAAAGGCGTACCAATATAAGACTTCCCTTTTATGTCATACCTCACGGCTTCCTCAATTAAAAATGCATCCTCTAAATATTCAATGTATTTCGTGATGGTAGTAGCCGTAATCTTTGAACGGTTCACACTCTTAAAAGCCTTTTGAAGCTTATTCGGATTTGTCAATGCACCAATTGCAGACGAAAGAATATCCAATAGTGCTTCCATCTCTCCTACATTTCTGATTTTATTTCTCTTTACTATATCACCGATATAAGTTTCCTTAAACAGATTGTCCAGAATAGCCATTTTCTGTTCTTCCGTCTCAGCTAAAACAACAAGCGGAATGCCACCATAGGTAATGTATTCATTCCATCCATCATATCGGTTTCCATCATACACAGACATAAATTCAGAAAAGCTTAAGGGATACATATGCACTTCATCCCCTCTGCCCCCAAACTCGGTAGCTATATCTCTCGACAAAAACTTCGCATTACTTCCGGTTACAAACACATCACAATTTTTCTTATCAGCAAGTCCGTTTAATACGCTTACAAATTCATCCAGCAGCTGCACTTCATCTAAAAGGAAATAATATGTGCCGTCATCCTTTATTTGTTCCTTCGCCCATGGATAGAATACTTTTGGGTTCTTATACTCTATGTTATCGTATAAATCAAATGCCATCTCAATAATATGCCCCTCATCCACTCCGCTTTCGATAAGGTATTTCTTAAATATGGTACGTAGCAGATAAGATTTCCCACATCTCCTGATACCGGTAACTATTTTTATCAGTCCGTTATTTTTTCTCTTTATCAGCTGGTCCAAATAATAGTCTCTTTTTATCTCTTTTTCCATAATAATCCCCATTTCAAAAAGATACTTCGGTTAGTTATTACCAAAATTTCTTCCATTATACATCGCACAAAAACTAATTTCAAGTTTTTAAAAGATATTTTGGCAAATTATTACCGAAATATCTTCCAGAAGGTGATTACTCTATATTCAAAAACAACTACTTAAACGTATCATTTATCCTACAAGAATCTTCTCTTGCTCAATTGCAGCCTTTCTAAGTTCCTTGTTCTGTATTTCCTGTTGTCTGTATATCCCTAGTTCCCGACCTTACGGTCAGATACATATGAATAGTTATGTTTATCCTGCTAACACTAATGGTATATCCATTGACTTTATAACAAAAAGAAATATAATGTTCCTAACAGCATTAAACTGATAATGTCCGCTGTCATCATTAAATATGATATATTTATATCCATACCCATACTATCCCTCCTCACTCTCAGCAGCTGTTGTTTCATTCGGCACATCTAATTTTAGGTCAAAAGGAATGCCATGTTCACGGATAGCGGTTCTCAAGAACATATTTATGGCAGTTGTCATATTCAGACCGAGTTCGTTGAAGATCGCCTCTGCCTGGTCTTTGATATCCTTATCAGTTCTAATATTCAAATTTGTGGTTGCCATTCTGAACACCTCCATTCAAGTCAAAATATCATGATTTTTATGGAAGTTAGTTTTGTAAAGTTCTTCAAAACCGGAATACATGGTGGCAGAATGCAGTAAAATCAATGGCTTTAGGCTATATTTTTGTTAATCAGCAGACACTACGTATGCATATTGTCAAGTGTATGTATCATATTTTATATTCAAAATAAAAAAGGCTGCTACTCTCTAAAAAATAACAGCCTTTCTTACTATATCAGCCTTTTGGAATTTGACCATCGACATACAGAATGTGATTAACTAACCACTCTGTGAGATATTTTAAAATTCCCATAATCTGTTCATCTTGATCTTCTACCTCATCATTGTGATGTTCCATAAATTCATCAAGTTTATGTATAAATTCCTGATGTTGAACTTTCTGTGTAAATATCTTCTTATAATTAATAGATTCCATATACTGCTCTTCATCACTAAAGTGTTTTACTGTATAATTTCGGAGATTTTCTAATATTATATCAATCCTATCATATTTATCCGGTGTAAACTCATCATGAAGCAGTTCATATGCCTCATCTGCGTATTTAAATAACTGCTTGTGTTCTTCGTCTATCATATCTATACCGATATAATATTCTGGTTTCATTTCATACATAAATTAATCCTACTTTCAGTTTTATTTGTTTTATGAACCTGTTCAATACTATTCATAATAGGCAAATGCATTTCTCATGAATATCCTTTATTTTCATATATGGCATCAGATTCTTCCAAAGCATTCTCTAATTGTCTTTGAAATATCTGAATCAATAAACCCTTTCTGTGACATGTCATCAAGGATATCACATGTTTTTTCATGAGATAATCCCTTTTTATAAGGTCTATCTTCCGTAAGAGCCTGATAAATATCAACACATGCCATCATACGTTCCTGCTCATTTAATTCATCCGCAGTTTTTCCAAAAGGATACCCTTTTCCATTTAATTTTTCATGATGGAATGCCGCCCAATCTCGTATATCTTCAAAATCATTAACCTCTGATAATATAAGATATGTATAACCGACATGATTTTTCATTTTAGAAAATTCATCATCCGTAAGTTTATCCGGTTTTTCCAAAATCTCATTGCCTACCGCCATTTTTCCTATATCATGCAGGGCACCCGCCAAATACATTTTCTGTACAGTTATTGAATCATATCCCATATATTTGGCAAGCAGGGAGGCTTTTTCAGCTACTCCTATAGAATGCCTGCTTGTAAAAGAAGATTTATAATCTACAATCTTTGCAAAGAAATCCGCAACATTTTTACACATTTCCCAATCAAAACCAGCTTTTCTCTTGGGATAGCTTCCCATAGCTTAGTTTCAAAAGAATCATCACTTAAACACATAAACGATTCTTTTGTGAATACATGAAGAAAAGCATTAACACATTCTGAATCAAATAGACTATCCTTTTTTTGGGAAAGATACTGACATATAAAATCCCATCTATTATCATCAGATTTAATACTATTTCCTATGATATCAACGGTATCTGCAAGATGAATAATTCTTGCAGGCAATGGGGTTTCATTCCACTTTTTTTGAAAAGGACCAGTTCCATCGGCATGTTCATGATGATACAAAATCACATTTGAGACATCTGTTTTAAAAGGAAGTTTAGTAATATTTTTTTCACCATAAATACAATGAAGATTCGTTTTTCTTACGGACAAATCTTTTTTAATGTCAATAACATAATTCCTTTCCAGCTCTTCCGTAATATATTGTGTCAAAGCATTATCATGCAGTAAGGCACACATAGCTAAATCTTGTAACGCATCACCTTGAATTGCCAGATATTCAGCCATGCATACACTTATATAAGCCACTCTTTTTCCATGCTTGTTTTTGATTTTTACCAACTCTGCTTCTATACAGTCCAAAGCATAGGAACAGGCTCCTGCAAGTCCGACAATATCTATTCTTAGTTCTTCTTTCATTGGTATAATCCTATCATAATACATTTATGCTTCTGAGAACTGGTCTTTTCC
>ENA-OPSJ01001738-OPSJ01001738.1-human-gut-metagenome-genome-assembly--contig:-NODE-1738-length-15698-cov-3.759765_pt1 | contig 15698 bp, 12 predicted proteins | sample MGYA00241801_ERZ501893 | MGnify/ENA primary metagenome ERZ501893 (study PRJEB25962, sample SAMEA2042219) | human gut metagenome | biome: human gut; feature: human-associated habitat; material: faeces...
CTTTCAGAAGTCATTCTTTTGTCTCAGCGCTTGGCGCTCAAGTATAATACCACACACCGGGGCAGTTGTCAACACTTTTTGACATCTTTTTTAAAAGAAAATTGAGTTTACTTCATTCATATTGTGATTTTCCCCTCTCCCCATACAAAAAGGCCGTCCATGCACTGCACAGACGGCCTTGGGTCTATATATAACTACTTATATAATAAGCTTTTAGCGGATCTCGATGCCCAGCTTAAACTTCAGGTTGCCGAGGATCTTCTTGACCACGCGCTCCACTTCCTCAGCGGAGACTTCCTTCTTTGGATCAGACAGGGACAGGCTGAATGCCATGCTCTTTTTGCCCTCGCCGAGGTTTGCACCGCGATAGATATCGAACAGCTTGACCTCGCTGACCAGCGGGCTGGCCTTACGGATGGTTTCCTCGATCTCGCCGCAGGATACAGTCTCGTTGCAGACCAGAGCCAGATCGCGCTTGACCGATGCATAGGGGCTGAGCGGCTTATAACGCAGCTCGCCCTCTACGCAGGACATCAGAGCCTCATAGTCCAGCTCGCCCAAATAGATGTTCTGGCTGTCCTTCTGCTCCTTGGCGATCTCCAGCTCGGCGTTGATCTCGTTGGCCAGCTTACCGAACACGCCCAGTCGCTTGCCGTTGCAATACACGGCGGCGCTGATGCCGGGGTGCAGCCATGCGGCGGTCTCGCGCTGATAATCAAAGGTCAGGCCAAAACCAGCTGCCAGTGCTTCCAGTGCGCCCTTGACGGTGAAGAAGTCCTCCTCGGGGCCAAAAGCACCGAGGCAAAGGGTCTGACGCTCGTGGGGGTGCTCATTGATGGGCAGTTCCTTGGCCAAGTAGACCGGTGCCATCTCGAACAGGCGGCCTTCGGCGTTGCCCTTTTTCAGGTTGTCCACGATGACGTTCAGCATGGAGGGGGTCAGCAGAGTGCGCATGATGGACAGGTTCTCGCTGATGGGGTTCAGGATGCGGATGGCCTTGCGGGCTTCGTCCTCAGCAGGGATATGCAGCATATCCAGCTCAGCGTTGGAGTAGAAAGCCAGCGTGGAGGCCTCGTAGAAGCCCTGTGCGGCCAGCAGACGCTTGGTCTTGAGCTGCTGCTTCTGGTCGTAGTTCAGACCGCCGTTGGTAACGGAGGCAGTGTTCAGGAAGGTAGGCACGATATGGTCGTAGCCGTACTCACGGATGACCTCCTCGGCCAGATCCGGGAAGCTTTCCACGTCATCGCGGTACAGGGGTGCGGACACATCCCAGCTGCCATCGGCCTGCACATCCACGGTGAACTCCAGACGCTGCAGGATGTCGATCATGGTCTGGTCGGGCACGGTGATACCCAGCACGGCGCAGATCTTTGCCGGGGTGGTGACGATGTGCTTGCGCTCCAGCGGGCGGCCATCGGTCAGATCGTATTCCAGCGTGGTAATATCACCGCAATCCAGCTGCTGGATCAGGTGCAGGGCGCGTGCCAAACCCAGCTGCGGAGAGTAGCGGTCCACGCCCTTTTCGTAGCGGGCAGAGGAATCGCTGTTCTGACCCAGTGCACGGCTGGTCTTACGCACGCTGTCGCGGGCAAAGGTAGCGCACTCAAACAGCAGGCTGGTGGTGTTATCGTCCATGCCGGAGTTTGCGCCGCCCATGATACCGGCCAGTGCCACCGGCTTTTCGGCATCGCAGATGACCAGATTGTTGGGGTTCAGGGTGAACTCCTTCTCGTCCAGCGTGACGATCTTTTCGCCCTCGTGGGCGCGGCGTACATCAATGGTGCGGCCGGCGACCTTGTTCAGGTCAAAGGCGTGCATGGGCTGACCCATCTCCAGCAGGGTGTGGTTGGTGATATCCACCACGTTGCTGATGGAGCGCAGGCCGCACAGTGCCAGATGGCGCTTCATCCAGCGGGGAGACTCGCCCATGCGGATGTTGCGCACATAGTGTGCCATGTAGCGGGGGCACAGCTCCGGTGCTTCCACCTTGACGGTGATGGGAGCGTCCGGCTCGCAGACTGCCTTATAGTCCATAGCGGGCATATGCAGGGGCTTGCCCAGAACAGCAGCCACCTCGCGGGCGATGCCCAGAACAGACTGGCAGTCCGGACGGTTGGCGGTGATGGAGATATCAAAGATGTAGTCATCCAGACCCACCACGGGGGCGATGTCGGTGCCGGGGACAGAATCCTCGGGCAGAATGAGTAGACCGTAGACCTCAGAGCCCGGGAACAGGTCATCGTTCAGACCCAGCTCTGCACCGGAGCACAGCATACCGTTGGACTCCACGCCCTGCATCTTGCGGGCCTTGATGGTGATGCCGCCGGGCAGGGTGGAGCCATCCAGTGCGGTGGGCACACAATCGCCCAGCTTCATGTTGGCGGCACCGGTGCTGATGCGGATCTCGTGGCCGTAAGCGCCGCAGTCCACCACACACTTGGTCAGGTGGGTGCCCTCCTGCTTTTCCATCTCCACGATCTTGCCGACGACCACCTTGCTGATGCCGGCATCCAGCGGGATGAGCTCTTCCACCTCGAAACCGCAGGAGAACAGCTTCTCCTCCAGTTCCTGTGCGGTAACATCGATATCAACGAATTCTTTTAACCAACTGAAAGGTACTTTCATTGTTTGTTCTCTCCCCTCTTATTCGTGGAACTGCTTGAGGAACTGAAGATTGTTCTCGAACATCAGACCGATGTTGTTGATGCCGTACTTCAGCATAGCGATACGCTCGATGCCAATGCCAAAGGCGAAGCCGGAGTACTCGTCCGGGTCGATGTTGCAGTTTTCCAGCACCTTGCGGTTGACAACGCCGCCGCCCAGCACCTCGATCCAGCCGGTGTGCTTGCACAGGGGGCAGCCCTTGCCGTGGCACTCGAAGCAGCTTACGTCCACCTCCACGCTGGGCTCGGTGAACGGGAAGTAGGAGGGACGCAGACGGGTGCGGGTATCGGCACCGAACAGCTTCTGCACGAAGGTGTTCAGTGCGCCCTGCAGGTCGCCCAGCGTGATGCCCTTATCCACGACCAGACCTTCCATCTGGTGGAACATGGGGCTGTGGGTCGCGTCCGAGTCAGAGCGGAACACGCGGCCGGGGATCAGCACCTTGATAGGCGGCTTCTGGCTGTCCATGGTGCGGATCTGGCCACCGGAGGTCTGGGTGCGCAGCAGAAACTCATCGGACAGATAGAAGGTATCCTGCATATCACGGGCGGGGTGATCCTTGGGCACGTTCAGGCGGGTGAAGTTGTGGTCGTCATCCTCGATCTCCGGGGCATCTGCCACGGCAAAGCCCATGCCGGAGAACACGTCGATGATCTGGTTGGTGACCAGCGTCAACGGGTGCAGACCGCCTGCAGGACGGGTCTTGGCGGGCAGGGTGATATCCACCGTCTCGGCGGCGTTGCGGGCAGCAAGTTCTGCCTGCTTCACGGTCTCGGCGGCGGCATCGTAGTCTGCCTGCACCTTCTGCTTGAGTTCGTTGATGATCTTGCCCATGGCCGGCCGCTCCTCGGGGGCGACAGAGCGCAGATTCTTCATCAGGGCAGGGATCTTGCCGTTTTTGCTGAGGTATTCCTGCCAGAAGGAAGCCAGCGTCTCCTTGCTGGACACCTGACCAAGGCTTTCAGCGGCCTGCTTGGCCAGCTCATCGATCATTGCTTGCATGGATTTTCTCTCCTTTATTCTTTGTGTTCATGGAGCGGAGTATAACAAAAAAGCTCCGTCCCCTGCCCGAATGCTCAGGCAAAAGGGACGAAGCTGTAACCATTTCTGCTCCGCGGTACCACCCGGTTTCCGCCTGCACAAGGGCAGGCGGCGCTCAAACGCCGTAACGGGGCGCAACCGTCCTGTGCTAATAGATGCGTCCGCATCGTTCGCGCAGACCGCTCGGGAGCGAACTTCAGCCCCTGCCGCACATGGAAGCCCTTTCAGCCGGTGAAGCTTCTCTCTTTGCCGTGCAGGCAGCGCCTACTCTCTCCGTCGCTGCGTTTGGTATTATGATAACCAAGAGTTATGTTACCACATTTTGCGGCGGTTTGCAAGCCGCAGAGCAGTTTTTGTTTGCCGGAGCTGCGTTTTGTGCCTTCTTCCTGGTCAGGCGGCAGGCCTCGCAGGCCGTGATGCAGCACACCGCAAACGCCAGCAGAGCGCAGTCTGTCGGCACCCGCTGCATGGGCACCACCCGGGCGCACAGAGTATTGAAGCTTTCCACGGCGCTCTGCGGCAGGCCCAGATAAAACAGCGCCAGCGAAAGCGGCAGATGCAGCACCCTGCCCCACAGCAAGGGTTTGAACGAGACCTCCTGCGGGCAGAGGGTGCGCACTTGCAGCAGCACCGATGCGCCCTGCACGCTGAGCGCGGCGCAGCACAGCCCGCTTGCCCACAAACCGGTGCGGGCGGCGTAGTCGCAGCCGGAGCACACTTCCAGCAGCATCGCCGGAAAGGGCGCAAGCGCCGCGGGCAGCAGCAGCCCACAGCCTGCCGCCAGCAGGCGAAAATACAGCACAAAGCCGCATAATTTCAGGTAGGTCACTGCCGCCTGCGCAAGGATGGCATCCAGCGCCGGCGGCGGTGCTTGCACGGCGGTGGGCGGTGCGGGCAAAGGCTCCGGTATGCCGCGGACACGGCAGAGCAGCGCCGCTGTCAGCCAGCCCGCCAGCACCTGTGCGGCAAACAAGCACATCCCTGCCGTGCGGCTGCCCAGCATCTGCTCCCCTACCGTCAAAATGACAAAAGACGGCCCGGAGCAGATGCAGGCAGGCAGCAGAGCTGAAGCTTCCTGCGGGGTCAGCTCCCTGCTGCGGACTGCCTCGGCAGCAGCGGCGGCGGCAGGGGCAAAGCCGCCCACAAGACCGATGAGCAGCACACTGCCCGCGCTGCGGCTGCGCAGACCGATACAACGCACCACCGGCCAGAGCAGCACGCCCAATACCTCGCCCGCGCCGCTGCGCATGATGAGCGCCGACACCACCAGAAATGGAAAAAGCGACACCAGCAGCGACCCGCCGCAGAGCGCAAGACCATGCCGCAAAGCTTCCGCACAGGTCTGCGGCGCGGCAAATACCAGCAGCGCCGTGGCTGCACCCAGCAAAAAGAGCCCCGGATACAGCCGTTTGCAGCTTTTACTCATAAGCACGCCCTCCCCCTCCATATATATGGAAGCATGGGCTGTGCAATGTACAAAGCGCGGGACGGGAGGGACAAAGATGGCCAGAGCACACCACGACCGGCGCACCCCGGGCGACTGGCTGCGCGGGCTGTTCCGACAGCCGCCGCCCGGGTTTTACAGCCGCCCTGCCGTATACCTGAGCGGCGACCGGATGGAGATCGAGCATTTTTGCACGGTGTTGTTTTTTGATGAAAACAGGCTATGTCTGCGGCTGGCGAAGGGGCGGTTCACAGTATACGGCAGCGGGCTGCGCATCTGCACCCTGACCGCCGCCCGGCTGACGGTGCAGGGGCAGTTTTTGCGCACCGATTTTTCCGATGAATAGGAGGCTGCCATGGAAGCTGCAAGCCTTTGGGCGGGGGTACGCTTTACCGCCCGGAACGGCAGCCCCGAGGTGCTTTTGACCGACGCTGCCGGGCAAGGGCTGCATTTATATGGCATTTCTTCCCTGCCCGGCGGCTTTTGCGCCCATTGCGCAGCTTGGCAGTACAGGCGGGTGCGGCTGCGAGTGGAAAAACGGATGGGGCTTTATTTTTTGCTGCGTCCGCTGCTGCAGCGCAAGGGGCTTTGGGCGGGGCTTGTCGCTTGGGGGCTGGTGCTGGTCTGGCTGCAAGGATTTATATGGGCGGTGGACTACGGCAGCCTGACCACCGGACAGCGGGCGCGGGCGGGTGCAGTGCTGCGCAGCTGCGGCCTGCAGCCCGGCACTGCCGTAACCGAGGAGCTGCTGCGCTGCGGAGAGTATGCCCTGCTGGAAAGCGGCGAGTTCTCTTGGGCAAGCCTGAATTTTGAAAAAGGCCGACTTGCGGTGGAAGCCGCCCCTGCCCATGCCCGCCCCGAGATCGCCGCAGGCACGCTGCACGGGCTGCGGGCAAAGTGCAATGGGACGGTGCTTCGTACAAATCTTGCCAGCGGCACTATGCTGGTAGCCCCCGGGCAGACTGTGGAAGCCGGGCAGGGGTTGATCGGCACTGCGCGCAGCGAGCGGGACGGCACCTTGATCTTTGCCCCGGCGGCGGGCACGGTGGTGGCGCAGCTGGAGTGGCAGACAGACCAGAGCGTTCCGCTGGCAGAGACGATGCCGCAGCTGACCGGCAAAAATACAACGAATTACAAGCTGTTTTTTGCAGGGCATTCTGCCGCGCTTTCCCCCTCTGCGCCTGACGGGGACGGGCTGTGCCGCACCCGGCATCTGCAATTAGAGGTTTTCGGCCTGCCCCTGCCCTGCGCGGTGGAGGAGACCATCTATTACGGGCAGCAGCAGGAAACGATGTACCGCACCGAAGCACAGGCGCTTACGCTGGCACGGCTGCAGGGGCTGCGGGCGCTGCACGATGCTTTCCCGGATGCGGAGATCTTTGCCCGCCGGGAGGAGTGCACCGTGCAGGAGGATGCCCTGCACTATCATGCAGTGTATACCGTGGCAGCAGATATCTGCACATAGCAGCCCTTAAAACGCATACAAAAAAGCCGAACATCTGCAAAAAACAGGTGTTCAGCTTTTTTACATTTTCGCTTCTATAAAACCACTCTTTGGGGTACGCCCGCCGCGTAAAAGATCTTAGTACCGCTCTACGCCGTCCTTGGTGACAAGGGCGTACACCAGCGGGGCTTCCTCCGGCTTTTCCGCGCCGTACATAAGGCCGCTGCGGTACTCGGCGGCGGCGGCTTCAAACTTGTCCGCTGCGCCGTAGAAGGTGGCAAGGCTTTCGCCCTTATGGACATAGTCGCCGCGCTTTTTGTGCAGGGTGATGCCGGCGGAAAAGTCCAGCGGGTCGCCCTTTTTCTGGCGGCCTGCGCCCAGCAGCACACTGGCAGAGCCGATCTTTTCGGCATCGTTGGCCACAATGTAGCCGTCCTGCTCGGCCAGCAGTTCGTAGCTGGCGGCGGGCTGAGCAAACAGGCTGTAATCATCCAGTACCCGGATATCGCCGCCCTGCGCGGCAAACATTTCCTTGCACTTTTCAAAGGCAGAGCCGTCCGCAATGACAGCTTCGGCCATAGCGCGGCAGTGGGCGGCATCGCCCTTGCCCGCCAGCACCAGCATATTGGCTGCCAGTTGCAGGCACACCTCGGTCAGGTCTGCCGGGCCGTGGCCTTTGAGCACGTCCATGCTCTCCATCACTTCCAGACTGTTGCCGATGTTGTGACCAAGCGGGGTGTCCATATCGGTGATCATGGCGGCTACCCGGCGGCCATGGTGGGTGCCGATGGCGACCATCAGCTGCGCCAGCTCGATGCTCTGGTCGACAGTCTTCATAAAGGCGCCGGTGCCGGTGGTGACGTCCAGCAGAATGGCGTCCGAGCCGGAGGCCAGCTTTTTGGACATGATGCTGGACGCAATGAGCGGAATACAGCTGACGGTGGCGGTAACGTCCCGCAGGGCGTACATCTTTTTATCTGCCACGGCGATGCCCTCGCTCTGGCCGATGACCGACAGGCCGATCCGGTTCACCTGTGCAAAAAATTCCTCCTGCGAGAGGGCGGTCTTTGTGCCAGGCACGCTCTCCATCTTGTCGATGGTGCCGCCGGTGTGGCCGAGACCCCGGCCGCTCATTTTGGCGATCTTCACCCCGCAGGCCGCCACGATGGGCGCAATGACCAGCGTGGTCTTGTCGCCCACACCGCCGGTGGAGTGCTTGTCCACCTTGATGCCCGGAATGGGCGAAAGGTCTACCATCACGCCGCTGTGCGCCATTACATCGGTCAGTTCGGCGGTCTCCTCATTGGTCATGCCGCGCAGATACACCGCCATCATCCATGCAGCCATCTGGTAGTCGGTCACATCTCCGCAGACAAAGCCGTTGACAATAGCTTCCAGCTCTTCCCGGGTGTGGGTGCCGCCATCCCGCTTTTTTGCGATCAGATCATAAATACGCATCGTTTCACGCTCCTGTTCTTATAGCTTTTGGGGCGTTTTATGCCCGGATCTCCTGCCACACGCTCTTGCCGTCCAGCGTGGAAGCGTCCACTTCCAGATACTCGCAGATGGTCTTGGCGATGGTGCCGAAGCACAGCTTGGTGCCCAGATCCGTACCCGCCTTTACGCCCTTGCCGCAAACCAGATACGGCACATACTCGCGGGTATGGTCGGTGGTCTTAGTGTAGGAGGGGTCGCAGCCGTGGTCGGCGGTGATCATGAGCAGATCGCCCTCCCGCATCCCCGGCAGGAAGTCAGCCAGAAAACGGTCGAATTCCGTGGCAGCAGCAGCGTAGCCTGCCACATCGCGGCGGTGGCCGTAAAGCATATCAAAGTCCACCAAGTTCACAAAGGCAAGGCCTTCAAAATCCCGGGTCTGCAAGGCCTTGGTAAAGGCAATGCCGTTGGTGTTGCCGGTGGTCTTGATCTTTTCGGTCACGCCCTCGCCGTCAAAGATATCGTAGATCTTGCCCACGGCAATCACATCCTTGCCGGCATCCTTCAGCAGATCCAGCATGGTAGCGCGGGGCGGCTTCAGGCTCAGGTCGTGGCGGTTGGTGGTGCGGTAGAAGGTGTCCGCGCTGTTGCCAAGGAAGGGGCGGGCAATCACGCGGCCCACGCCGTACTTGCCTTTGAGCATTTCCCGGGCGATCTCACAGTAGCGGTACAGCTCCTGCACCGGCACAAGCTCCTCGTTGGCGGCCACCTGAAAAACGCTGTCGGCGCTGGTATACACGATGAGGGCGTTTTCCCGCATGGCCTGCTCGCCGTAGTCCTTCAGCACCTGCGTGCCGGAATAGGGCTTGTTGCACAGCACCTTGTGGCCGGTCTTTTGCTCAAACTCCCGGATCAGCTCCTCCGGGAAGCCCTCGGGGAAGGTGGGCAGCGGCTCCGGGCTGACCACACCGGCAATCTCCCAGTGGCCGATGGTGGTATCCTTGCCCATGCTCTGCTCCTGCAGGCGGGCAAAGGCAGCCGCCGGGGCATCCGTTTTCTCCCCTGCGGTCACGCCGTCAATGTTGAACAGACCCATCTTGCGCAGATTGGGACAGTTGAAATTGGGGTGGTTCGCAATGGCACCCAAGGTGTTGGTGCCTGCATCGCCAAAGGCAGCGGCGTCCGGCTCTGCGCCGATGCCAAAGCTGTCCAGAACGATCAGAAAAACACGTTTTTCCATAATGGTCACTCCATTCTCCGGGCGTACCCCGGAACAGTACTACTTTATTACCCTTATTATAAGCAAAAAGCCCCTCAGATGCAAGAGGAAGCAGCCTTGTGCGCTCTTATCAGTTTTTACGTTTTACAGCAGTTTTCCCCCATCAGGCAGTCCACAGAAAGCCGCGCCACATCGTTAAGTTTTCCACAATCCTTCTCACAAACATAAACAGACACAAAAACTTGTATTCAAGCAAAAATTCCTCTTGCTCTCTTGCACCGGAACGATTATAATAATAGGTGGTAGAGTTTTGTGTTTTCCACTCTGCCACATAAACCGACCCGCTGTACCGGGAGCCTTTGCTCCCATTGGTCATACACAGCAGCCTGCAGGGCGCTGTGCCGGATATAGGTAAGAGAGAGTTGACGGAGGTATATTGCATGAGAAAGACGAAAATTATTTGCACCCTTGGCCCTTCCACCGATAAGGAAGGCGTGCTGCGCGATCTGATCGCCAACGGCATGAACGTGGCCCGCTTCAATTTTTCCCACGGTTCCCACGAGGAGCATCTGGGTCGCCTTGAAAAGCTGAAGGCTCTGCGCGAGGAGCTGGGCAAGCCCGTGGCCGCACTGCTGGACACCAAGGGTCCCGAGATCCGCCTGAAGGACTTCAAGAACGGCGTTGAGAATCTGGTTGCAGGCCAGACCTTTACCCTGACCACCCGCGATGTGGAGGGCACCAACGAGATCTGCTCCATCACCTACAAGGATCTGCCCATGGACGTGGAGCCGAACGGCACCATCATGCTGGACGACGGCCTGATCAAGCTGCAGATCCAGACCGTGAACGACACCGACATCGTCTGCACCGTACTGAATAGCGGCAAGATCAAGAACAAGAAGGGCGTCAACGTGCCCGGCGTGCACCTGTCTATGCCGTATATGAGCCAGCGCGATAAGGATGACATCATCTTCGGCATCCAGCAGGGCTACGATTTCATCGCCGCCTCCTTTGTGCGCACCGCACAGGACGTGTACGAGATCCGCAACCTGCTGAACCAGTACGATTCCAACATCCGCATCATTGCAAAGATCGAGAACCGCGAGGGCGTGAACAACATCGACAGCATTCTGGCTGCTGCCGACGCCGTGATGGTCGCCCGTGGTGATCTGGGCGTGGAGATTGACTTCACCGAGCTGCCCGGCATCCAGAAGACCATCATCGACCGCTCCTTCTCCTTCGGCAAGCCCATCGTCACCGCTACCCAGATGCTGGACAGCATGATGGTGAACCCCCGCCCCACCCGCGCCGAGATCTCGGACGTGGCAAACGCCATCTACGACGGCACCTCTGCCATTATGCTGTCCGGCGAGACCGCTGCCGGTGCCTACCCCGTGGAGGCGCTCAAGACCATGTCTGCCATCGCCGAGCGCACCGAGCAGGAGGGTTTCCATCTGCGCGGCCGCACGATGGATTCCAACCCCGGCAAGATCAGCGTCTCTGACGCTACCGCCCATGCCGCCTGCCTGACCGCACGGGATGTGAATGCCGCCGCCATCGTTACCGTGTCCGAGTCCGGCACTACTGCCCGCCTGCTGAGCAAGTACCGCCCGCAGCAGCCCATCATTGCCTGCGTCATGCGCGAGCAGGTGCAGCGTCAGCTGTCCCTGAGCTGGGGCATCACCCCGCTGATGATGTCTCTGGCACACAGCACCGATGAACTGATCGAGATGTCCACCGCGCTGGCCAAGGAGAACGGCTACCTGCACAACGGCGAGCTGGCTGTTGTGACCGCAGGCGTGCCCGTGGGCGTTTCCGGCACCACCAACATGATCAAGATTCACATGGTAGGCAACTGTCTGGCTACCGGCGTGGGTGTCGGCCCCGAGAACAACGATGTTGCCAGCGGCAAGGCCTGCGTCTGCCGCACCATGGACGAGGTGCGCGCCAAGTTCAAGCCCGGCATGGTGCTGGTGGTGCCCTCCACCAGCAACGAGATGCTGAGCTTTGTGCGCGACGCTGCCGCTCTGGTGGTAGAGGAGCCCGGCCTGAACAGCCACGCCGCCATTGCCGGCAAGGCACTGCTGAAGCCCACCGTTGTGGGTGCCGCCGGTGCTACCAGCCACATCCGCGATGGTCTGATGGTGGCTGTGGACTGCGCACACGGCAGTGTGCAGCGCCTGCAGGGCTGATAAAGGAGAACGTAGTATGGAACGTATCGCAAGCTTTTGCGTGGATCACACCCGGCTGGAGCGCGGGATGTACCTGAGCCGTCAGGACGGCGATGTGCTCACCTGGGACATCCGCATGAAAAAGCCCAATCAGGGCGATTACCTGACCACCGCTGCTGCCCACACGCTGGAGCACCTGTTTGCCACCTACGCGCGCAACAGCGCCGTGAAGGACGGGGTGATCTATGTTGGCCCCATGGGCTGCCGCACCGGCTTTTACCTGCTTACCCGGGGGCTGACCCCGGCGCAGGCGCTGCAGCTGACGGTGGATGCCTACCGCTTTATGGCTGGCTTTGAGGGCGCTGTGCCCGGTGCCAGCGAGGTGGAGTGCGGCAACTACCGCGATATGGATCTGCCCGCCGCCAAAGCCGAAGCCGCTGCCATGCTGCCCGTGCTGGAAAGCCTGACCGCAGAGGATCTGCACTACTGATTTATGAACCAAAAGGAGCACCGCACAGTTCTTTGTGCGGTGCTCCTTTTATTGCAAAACAATGCGGGAGAATTATTTATAATTTTAGGGCAGGGGAACATCTGCGGACGTTCCCCTGCCCTATTTTTACAAAGATATGTCAAATCAGCCCCAAGGCTGCAAACTCCTTGGCGATGCCGTCCTCGTACACCGAGGGGGCAATGCGGTCGCAGCGCTGCTTCAGGCTTGCAGAGCCGTTGGCCATACAGACACTGATGCCGACCACATCGGTCATTTGCAGGTCGTTGTCGCTGTCGCCAAAGCCGATGCTGTCCTGCAGGGGCACGCCCAGATAGTCACATACCGCCTTGATGCCGCGCCCTTTATCAAACCTACGGTTGATGAGCTCTCCGTTCACATAGCCGCCATCCAGACCGTCCAGCTTGCTCTCACAGAACACGAATCTGTCCTCGTACAGGCGCTTCGCCTCGTCCAAGTCCTCGCTGTGCTCCGCGATATACACGATCTTATACAGCGGCTCGCCCTTATAATCGGCCAGCGGGCTGATGGTCATGCCGTCCTCCATGGCCTTGCGCCAACGGGCGGCTTCGCTGTTCAGATTGCCTGCATCCCGGTGGGTAAAGCTCCAGCGCTCTATCATCTTCAGGCTGCCGTAGGTAGCATCCCGCGCTTCCAGCGTGCACTCCACGCCGTGGCGCTCCATGGCGCTGCGCACACCCTGTGCCAGCTGCGGCTCCATAGGCAGGTCTACCAGTACCTTGTCCCCGCAGAACACATAGCCGCCGGCGCTGCACACCGCGCCGTCAAAGCCGTAGTCCAGCAGCGGCTGGGTCATGCGCCGGTTGCGCCCGGTGCACAGAAACAGCTTGTGGCCGTTGGCGTGCGCCTTGTGCAGCGCCCCGACCGTGCTTTGGGGGATCAGCATCTCGCCCGGGGGCAGCAGAGTGCCGTCGATATCTAAAAAAATCAGTTTTTGTTTCATTCGTTCCTCTTTTTTACAGTGAGCCGCGCTCTACCAGCGTATAGCCCAGCGTGGTCTGGCGCACCGGTGCAGCGTCCGGCTCAGTATGTTCTAAGCTTTGCAGCAGCATCCGGGCAGCTTCCTGCCCTACCTGCCGCTGGTAGAAGCGGATGGTGGTCAGTCCGGGCTCCACCACCTTGCCCGCCCAGTTGTCTCCGATACCGGCAAGGCCGACATCCTGCCCTACCCTGCGCCCGGCAGCGCGCAGCACCTGCAATGCGCCAAAGGCCACGGTGTCGGTCACGCAGACCACACCATCCAGCTGCGGGCAGCGTGCCAGCAGCTCCTCCATGCAGCGGTGTCCCTCTTCCATGGAAAAGGCGGCGCAGTAGGCGCGGGGCAGACCATCCGCGTTTAGTCCCACCTCCCGCAGAGCGTCCTGCACACCCTGACGGCGGGCAATGCCGGTGGCGGCGTCCTGTTCGCTGCCGCCGATGTACACGATATTTCTGCGGCCATGCTCCAGCATCTTCCGGGTCAGGTCGCGGGCGGCAGCGCGGTCGTCGTTATAAACGCAGGGCAGGTCTGCAAAGCGCTGTCCTGTTACCACCACGGGCACACGGCAGTCCTTCAGTGCCTTGCACAGCTGCGGGCTGGAATCATAGCCCAGCAGAATGATACCGGCTACATGGTTGCGCTGCAATGCTGTAAGATATTCCATTTCCATCTGCTCGTCCAGTTCGGTGTCTGCCAGCAGCATCAGGTAGCGGCTTGCGCCCAGTTCGGCTGCAATGCCGCTGGTGATCTGCCCCACCGACTGGGAGCTGATGCTGGGCACGATGACCCCCACCTGACGCACCTTGCCGGTGCGCAGGGTCTGGGCGGCAGTGTCCGGGCTGTAACCGGTCTTTTCCACTACGGCTTGTATCACGGCACGTTTCTGTTCGCTGAGGGGGCCGCCGTTCAGATAGCGGCTGACCGCAGCGCTGGAAACACCTGCCAGCTTTGCAATATCACTGATGGTCATGGGGTATTTTCTCCGTTCCCTCTTCGGTGGCAATGTGTAAACGTTTTCATGCTTATTATAAATCCGTTTCACATTTCCCGCAAGAGGTGCAATGACCGTTTTTCTGCGGGACAGTCTGCTGTTTTTTTGGTTGTTTTGTACAGCACAAACGTTTTTGCTTTCCAATTTACCGCCAGAATCGCAAAACATTGCAATTACACAAGTCCCATGCTGATGGCGCGTGCGATAAGTCCCAGCACCAGCGCCGCCAGAATAATGCCCAGCGCCACCCTGCTCTCGCCGCCGGTCTGCTGCTTTTTGCTGCGGGATGCCGTGCTGTGGCTCTGTTTTGTACCGGTGCTGCGGCTGCGGGCAGAGGTGTTCTGCCGCCCGGCGGTACTTTTGGCGCTGCGGGTTTGCTGGGTATCGCGGGGCTTGCTGCGTGCGGCAGCCTTCCCCTGCTGTGCGTTCTGCGGGCTGCTCTGGCGCGCTTTAAGGGGTTTGCCCTCGCTGCATCGGCTCAGGTAGTCCTCGGCTTCGCGGTAATACTGCGCCAGCTCGTTTTCTTTAAAGGCGGTACCGGCGTAGCCCTCCTCCAGCGCCTCGATGGCTTCGTTGAACAGCAGCGCCGCCTGTGCGCCGTCCGCTGCAACCGCCGCATGGGCAGCTTCGTTGCGGGCGGTGCGGATGGCGTTGCAGGCATGGCGTGCGGCAGAGGGGTGTGCCGTGTTGCCCAGCAGATCCAGCGGGCGGGCGGCATCGGTCTCCGGGTCCAGCAGCACCCGCATACACAGGGTGGTGTCCAGCTGCTGCCAGCTGGTCTTGCCGGTAAGATCCGGCATACGGTCGTAGTAATCCGGGCTTTCCTGCTTGCGGGCGGCAATATGCTCCAGCAGTGCATCCAGACTGTGTGCCCCGGGCTTGCGCTCCCAGTGCCAGCGCAGCAGGCGGCGGCTGATCTCATCGCAGGCGGTCTTGATCTCAAAGGCCACCTGTAAAGCTTGTTCCGGCATGGTATTTCCTTTCTGTGCAATGCACACAAAAGGCGGAGAAGGCACGCTGCCCCCTCCGCCGGGATAGTTTATTTTACAGCACGAACTGGTAGTACACAAAGCCGCACAGCGCAATGGCTGCACACAGGATGGCCGTAATGGGCGGCACCCAGCGGATCAGCGCTTCGGCCACGCTGTCGCGGTCATCTTCCTCGTCCTTGTCACCGGCCTTATGGGCCTCTTCTATCAGCTGCTGCCGTCCACCTTCGTACCGGAAGAAGACCAGGGATTCTTCATGGCCAGCGTCACCATGCCTGAAGGCACTTCCCTGAACCAGACCGTGAAGACCGTGGATGCCATTGCTGATGAAACGAAGAAAATCCCCGGCGTAAAGGACATTATGACCCATGCCGGCGGCTCTACCTCCAACTCCGGCAACGTCTATATTTCCCTGGACAGCTGGGACCAGAGAACGTCTTCCGACCTCAGCGTGAACTCCATTATTGCCAAATTCAACAAAACCGTGGTGCCTCTCCATCCCGAAGCCCGGGTGGCAGCCTTCAATACGCCTGCCCTTCCAGGCCTTGGCATGGAAGGCGGCTGGACCATGCAGCTCCAGGATAATGTAGGCCTCTCCGATACCGAGCTGGGCCAGGTGGCGGACCAGGTGGTGGCAGCCTGCAGCGCAAGGCCGGAGCTCTCCGGCGTCCGCACCAGCTACGCCACCAATACCCCCAGCGTACAGTACGCCGTGGACCGTGAAAAGATTAAAAATCTGGGCATCAGCCTCTCCGACGTCTTCACCGCCCTCCAGGCAAACTTCGGCGGCTCC
>ENA-OPSJ01001740-OPSJ01001740.1-human-gut-metagenome-genome-assembly--contig:-NODE-1740-length-15691-cov-7.363584_pt1 | contig 15691 bp, 13 predicted proteins | sample MGYA00241801_ERZ501893 | MGnify/ENA primary metagenome ERZ501893 (study PRJEB25962, sample SAMEA2042219) | human gut metagenome | biome: human gut; feature: human-associated habitat; material: faeces...
GTCAGTGGGAGCTTTTAACTCCCACTGACATAAGCATCCCCTTACCCACCGCTTATTGCTCTACACACTTGAAGCGGGGGATTGCTTATTCTGCGTAAAAAAAGGCATACCATGCAATAAAACCGTAAGCAGATTGCATGGTATGCCTTTATATGAATCCATTTTTATTTTTGCAGCTTTTTATCGCACATATCCAGCGCCGACGCTATAACCGCATCCATGTCATAATACTTGTACTCTCCAAGCCTGCCTCCAAATGTTACCTTAGGCTCCGATGCCGCAAGCTCCTTATACTTAGCGTATAGTTCACCGTTCTTTGCGTCATTTACAGGATAATACGGCTCATCTCCCGGCTTCCACTCGGACGAATACTCGCGGCTTATGATTGTCTTTGGCAGATCATTGCCGTTCTCATCCTTGCCGAACTCAAACCACTTGTGCTCGATAATTCTTGTCCAAGGAGTCTCTCTGTCCGTGTAGTTAACCGCAGCGTTTCCTTGAAAATTAGGCTTGTCGAGAAACTCGTTCTCAAAGCGTACCGAACGGTACTCAAGATAACCGAGCTTATAGCCAAAATAGGCATCTATCTGACCGGTGTATATCACCTTGTCCGCAAGCGCATCGAGCTCAGCCTTGTTCTCAAGGTAATCCGTGTTGAGCCTTACCTCTATGCCATCTAACAGATTGGCAATCAGCTTCGTATAACCTCCGACAGGAATTCCCTGATAAAGTGCATTAAAATAATTGTTGTCAAACGTAAGGCGGACAGGAAGTCTCTTGATGATGAACGCCGGAAGCTCCTTACAGTCGCGTCCCCACTGCTTCTCGGTATAGCCCTTGATAAGCTTCTCATAAATATCACGACCAACCAGCGAAATGGCCTGCTCCTCAAGATTATTCGGCTCACCCTTTATCTCTCCGCGCTGCTTCTCAATCTCAGCCATCGCTTCCTCAGGTGTGACGACGCCCCACATCTTGTTGAACGTGTACATGTTAAAAGGAAGCGAATACAGCTCGCCGTGATAGTTTGCAACCGGGCTGTTGGTAAATCGGTTGAACTCAGCAAACTGCGTAATATAGTCCCACACTCGCTTATTATTTGTGTGAAAAATATGTGCGCCGTACTTGTGCACATTGATTCCCTCTATGTTCTCCGTGTATATATTTCCGGCAATATTAGGACGTTTATCGACAACAAGCACTGACTTGCCATGCGTCTTGGCCTCATGCGCGAATACAGAACCATATAAACCTGAACCAACTACTAAATAATCGTATTTCATAACTGATTTCTCCCTCATTCCGATGGATGTAATAGCCCTGATTCTATCCTACTCCACGAACTTTCTTGCCTGCTCCTCCGTCAGAAAAAACTTCTCCATAATCTTGTCAACAATAACATCCTTTGAAGTTCCCATTTCATTCAATATATCCACAAGACCTCTGATTCCCTGTTCTTTGCCTTGTTCTATACCCTGTGCCAATCCTTGTTCTATACCTCGCTCTATGCCCTGTTCTATACCCTGTGCCATTCCTTTTTTAATTCCACGTTCCTCAACAACTTCGCTCAAGTTGCACATACTGTTAAATCTCCCTTCCAATTCCGCAGTTATCTCCATAGCATACTTTTCTTCAAGCTTCGTCTTTTTAGTCTCGCTGTCTTGATTTGAAAGTAAGTCCTCAAGCATTGCAATCAGCATATTTCTCGACTCAGCCGCATTTTCATTATTTCTGATTCGGATAACCATTCCACACATCTTGTCAAGCTGCGGAAAGTCACACTGTTTTCCGAATAAGCAATCCGATTTTAATGATATGCTGTTAACTGAATCTTCATCGTCTGCTGCATCCATACATATCCAGATGCTGTACACCTTCTTTATATTGTCATACTCACTTTTTGTAAAGTTGATACCCTTCTGCGATGAAATCAATCTTGCGAGATAAAATACGATTCTGTTCTCGAGATGATATCCAAGCTTCTTAAAATCTGATGTCCGCTGGGCTTCAATATTGATTATAACCTCAAGCACAGCCTCCGCAATTACCAGCATAAAGCGTATATCGTAAGTGATATACCCCTCATTCAATACTGAATCTTCTGTCTGCAGGCTGTCAATCCTGCCGGCATTTGTCAGTCCCGGCTCCATAAGAACCGTTCCAATCCGTATGCTCTCACGATTAATGCATCTTATAATCTCCGAAATACTTAACTTTCCGGCCTCTGCTACCGTATGTTTTACAATTCTTGCAAGCACTTGGATATCAGCAAGTATTTCCTTCACGTTCTTATCATATCTTACCTTAGCGTAATCAACCGCCTCAATCGTATTTCCCAAATGCGTCTGTACCTTCATCCGTCTACCCCTCGATTATATACCCGAAAACCGCGCAGCGCAATTACTTTCTGCCCCATTTTCATATCCAATAGTTACATATTCCGATATCCCCCAATATCTTTTATCATAACTATATCATCTATGATAGCACAATTCAATACAGCCATTGTTTATATTTATTTAATCTATATTTGCATTTATTACTTCTTTTTAAATCTAAAAGTCATATACGCGCCAGCCAGTAATCCGCTTATAATCATCCATGCCTTAACGTGCAGGTTATCACCTGTATTTGGCGACAGATAACCCGTATTGCCACCCGTAGCATCCTCGCTAACTGAATTTTTCTCAGAATCAGTTGTCACATCTTGACCGCTGCCAGATGGTCCTGCTGAACCTGGTTCCTCAATAGTGCTTGTCGGCTCCTGTGTATTTCCCGGCTCTTCGCTGCTTGTCGGTTCCTGTGTACTTCCCGGCTCTTCGCTGCCTGACGGCTCCTGGCTACTCCCCGGTTCTTCGCTGCTTGCTGATTCCTGATTTTTTATCACTGAAAAAACCGCTGATGCCGTTCCGCTTGATGACACAATTCCGATTGTATGTTTTCCGGCATCCAGACTTTCAATAATTTCCGGCATCAAGGTCACAATTATGCTGCCCTCTTTTACAGTAAATTCCTTATCCTTCACCAGCACATTGCCATCCAATTCCACTCTTATGAAATCGGATAATGCTGCATTTGAACGAAAACTTATCGATTTTCCGGATTCAGCGTCGACAACCGTATTATTCCCATCTGTTATAACGGGCGCAAGCTTTGCCGTTACAGTGTCGCTCTTTTCAACCTCTTCCGCTCCGCTCTCATCCAAAAAAACTCTGTTACATACCTGACAAATATAATATTCTATATTTCCTTCCGATGCCGCCGTAGCCGCTTTTGCCTCCACATGCTGAAATTGATGCGCCGTCTTGTCAATCATATTTCCCGTACTTATTTTTTTATTGCAATCAGCACAATATGTATCCCCTGTATATCCATTATCAATGCAGGTCGGCTCCTTTGACTCCTTTATTACTGTATTTTTATGATTGTCAGGATTCAAATCACCATATTCCTGATGACATTCCGAACATACGGCACGTTTCACGCAGGTTGCTTCCCCTCCGCTGTGAACATGCTCCGCAAAATCCCCATTTATCTTAAATGTAAGAACATTATCATTAATATCCGTAACTTCAATTTTTATCTTGCCATAGATTTCTATATCCTCACCCACAGCTAAAGCCGCATCCGTTTTTGTACTCTGTTCTCCTCCAACCACCTGATAATTCCACTTTGAACCGGGATAATTCATATTGCTCGGAAACTTCGTCCCCGTGTCGACGAGGTAGCATACCAGACCGGATTTCATTTTTGTTTTATCCACTTGATTCCCGTCAAGTTTATACAAATCCTTATCCTGGCAGTCATATTTGTTTCCATTCGCAGCAAAATTTCTGTACTCCATGTAAAGCGTTTTATCCTTTTCCGGAATATCAAGCTTATATCCTACCGCATCAGACAGCTTCGTCGTTCCCAGTGCACTCAAGCTGTACTCACCATCAGCAGCTATCGTCTTAACATCGCCATCATCAACCCACCCGAGTGCCTCTTTTTCCTTTAACGACATAAACTGCGGAACTGGCGACATATGCTTTGCCATGACGGACATAAAGTATACCGGCGATGCATTTGATGAATTATACAAATCAAGCAGCCCCATAATATGTCCCATTTCATGAATCGCTGCTGAAACAGAAACTGTCAGCTTTCCGTCCACGTCTCTGTACAAATATCCATTGGAATTGCCCTCCTGCCCGGCATACGAATGAGTCACCTGAAAATATTTATAACTTTTAATAATTCTGCTTCCTGTATTAATTTCCACATAATTCGCTATGTCCTTGTAATTCCACAACGGAGAACCCCAGCCTACCGAAATGTTACTCTGTGTTGTATTCTTATAAATTATCGTGATTGCATCTATTGTCCCGTTGCCATCCTTATCAAGCTCATCAAATCCATACTTAACCGAACCGTCATAATTGGTCACTACATTCCCCGCCGCAACAGCCGCATTCACCGCATCCGACCATTCAAGCTTGAGCTCATACATCCTCCTCGCCCGCTCCGCAGTATCTGCATATCCAATCTTGTTCGCATCGCTGTACTCCGCATAATATCCCCTCGGATGTGAAAGCTTGATTGAACCCCCATTATCAAAGAGGTATACGCTTCTCATCCTGAGCTTACCGTCCGAAGCGCATCGAAAATAATCACCGACATTATATGCCGCCGTGTTATACGAATTATCAATTATGTTTCTTACTGCTTCGCCCTCATACACATCGTCAATAAATTCATCCTCATCCGCAAACCTTACAAATATTATCAAATTCGTAAAGTTGCTGTCATCCGAATCCGCCATAATCGCTTCATTACTGCAAAATACCAGACCAATAACTGCGATTAGCAGTGTGGTTATTTTTATTATTCTTTTCATTTAGTCAGTTAGGTTCCTTTCCTGTAATTATGTCAAATTATAATGACATTCTACAGCAAAGAATGAGGAGGGGCAAGGGGATTTAAGCAAACCACTCCCAAAACTTTTTCCACCACTACCTACTGCAAGGTAGTGTCAAATTTACTACCTATTTCTTGTTTCTAAACATTATATTTTCAAGGAATTCTCATCTTTTTCAACAAAAAAAGTGATTACCCCCTAAATAACCAGTATAATTGAATCACCTCAAAACAATTATCCGTATAGAAAGGTAATCACCTATGGACATTATAATGTATCTGATTCAATTAATTCAATACCAACATAAACAAATTTGCTGGCTTTTAAATTTTATCTGCAGATATATACCTTTTATCAGGCAGGACTGGCAGTTCCTTCTCGAATACTATCAGTGGAAGTATGGCAAACCTGTTAAGCCGGTTCAGCGACGCAATGGTAAATCCATTCCCGAAGATACCATCTGTCCCTTATGCGGTGCCCCTCACCATTACATCTACCGTGAGTTCACTGTGGATTTCTTTGCCATGGACTTAAACTCTCTCCCTAAGAATGCCTCTTCGCTTAAGTTCTCCAAGCACAATGCCCATGTCATGTCTTTGTGCCTGACTCTTCACATTAATCTCGGCTTATCTTTAAGAAAAACTTCACAGGCTCTTAAAAACCTCTACAACATCAGCATTTCCCACCAGCAGTTTGCCAAAAAGTTCAAGGATAACTTCACCTTCAATATCACACAGGTAATCGGTCTTACCAATGATGATGAAGTCTCCAAAAAATTCCGCCCGTATAAGCAGATGATTGAACGTTTAAACCGTACCTACAAAGCTTCTTACAGACCCACAAATGGCTTCGATAATTACGATGGTGCCAACTACGATTTAGCCCTGTGGGTAGCGTATTACAACTTCCTGCGCCCGCACAAACACACCAACTATACTCCACTCAACAAAATGGACATGCTGGCAAATGCGGAAAACATGCCAGGCAAATGGCAACTGCTCATCTTCCTCGGACAACAGACCATCTTAAATCTACAAAACGGCGAAGCCACTGTCTGTTCTTAGATTCAGAGCCAGAAGTAGTAACCCCGCCACCGCGAAGCGGCTTTGCCCTTGATGGCACGAAAAAGAACTGCTACACTGCTGTAAACGACGAGAAAACCATCTGTTCTTGAGTTCTTCGCCGTCGGTGATCAACCTACAGCAGTTCTTTTTCGTGCTGTCAAGGGTGGCGTTTGTTTACCTCAGACTAAAGTATCTGCACTTTTCAAGGTTCATCTGAGCCTTTTTTCTTCGCCCAGTTTTTCATAGGTCATTTGACACTATCAATTCTATATGAAATCTACATCAACTCAGTTATTCACAGTACAATTTCCTAACTATCCATGCGACTATCAACTCTACCTGCATCAAAAGTGTAACCGCAAAATCGTTTTTTTTCATACATAATTAGAAAATTTCTAATATTTTTTTCTTTTGGCAAACATATTATAAACAATTGAAATAATTGCCATCACAACTGCACTATTAGCAAAATTCCAAATCTCTTTTATCATTTTGTATCATTCCTCATTTTTTTAAAATTTTGATTTATCGTATATTTTCTATAATAATACTATTTACCTTATCTCCCATATGCTTTATGTAGAAAAGGGAAAATTAATCATCTTTTATTTCATTTCGTAATATTTCAAATTCTGAATCTGAAATACAAATTTGATTAGTTACATTAACCTGAATTTCTATTTTTATATTATGAATTGTATGTCTAGATTGTATCTTGTTAAAATATTGCTCTAATGCCTGCATTTCTTTCATAAGATAATTATTTTTCACATTAAACCATCTGCATAAAAAATTACATTTATTTGAGTCACATTTCTTATTTTCTCCTAACATAGTAATTTTAAATCCACTACTGCTTATTGAATCGTCTTCTATCCTTCCATGCTCACATTTCATACAAGTCATTTTTGAAAACTGTGAAAAATTCACATTAACTGTAAGCTTAACTATTTCTTGAAAGAGCTTATTATTTTGTTGTCCAGTTTGAATTTTTTTATTGTCATAATTATAGTCTGCACTTAACTCACAATTTTGTGTCAAAAGATGTGAAATCCAATGAAATGCAGCTTTAGATGAAATATTACCAAAATTATGATTTAAAATTATTCTAGTAGCTCTATTTTGGCACATATCCATCAAGTCAGCTAACCTTAATAATATTTTGTCATTAGTGTAATTTATAATGCTATTTCTCATACTCGCATCTAATACATATATTTTTCCCGTCTCATCTGCATGTGCCTCTGCAATTTTAGCAACACATTCTCTTAAACTTGAATCCAAAAAAGATAATTCTTTTTGTCTTCTAATCTCATAAGCACTATTTTTTGCGTGACTGTCCCTAATTAAGCTCTCATAAAACTGGTCAACTTCCTTATAAACTTTTATGATAAACTCTTTTTTATCCGTAACGCTATCAAGTTTTTTATAGTAATCAAGTTTATCTATTATTTTGTCTGGCGCATTCTCTTGTTTAAAAAGTTCTTTTTCATCCGCAATTTTTACCATTCCTATATCATGAAGATAACATGCAATAAATAAAATATAGTAATTATAGTTTGAAATACTAAGATTTTTAAATACCTTTACAAGCAATGTAATATTTTTTATAAGTTCTACTGCATGCTCCTGATTGTGTAAAGTATAAAAATATAGATGCCTTGCACCATTTTTCCATACATCACTTGTATATTTATGTACCAAAATTAAACAATCAATGTAATGTGGTTCTCTAATATATGTTTTGTAAATATCTAAAACATTAATGATCGAATAGTCTATTGTCTGTTTATTTTGATCTGATGTTATATCTATTGACCAATTCAAAAAATTACTTACATTGCATTTTTTATTTCTAAGATACACTAAGCATCTTAATGTTCCATAAGTAATACCCTTCTTATCATAACTATTTAAAACAAATTCATCCGAAATATTTATCTTAAATACTCTGGAATAAACTGCATTTAAAAACATTCTTTGTAATTCTCCAGAATTTTTTTGTACAATTATAGACATATTTAAAAAAGACTTTGAACAGATATTATAGCTTTCCAGAGGATTATTGCAAATCCCCCTCATCCTAGTGCCTGAAAATATACTATTTAATCCTTCATTATTTAACTCTGAATAATATTTTAATAAAGTATTACATTTATTTTTAAGAGTTGCATACCGATCTGTATTGTACAAGATTTGATAATCTATATAATCATTCTCTAAATATTTATCAAAATACCTCTTTACATACGAACACCCCATCATATTCTCACCATATATAAGTTTGATGATATTTTTTAAATAATTTTTAATATATTCATGTTCATATATTGTATTTTCTATTAATAGATTTACCGCATTCAACCAAATATCATTTTGGTATTTGTCAAAGAAAACTTCTTTTGGCGGAACATAATTCTCTAAACTTTTATAATCTAAATCTGTTTCACCACTATTGCCACCTAATAAGATTTTAAACAAATCATTCTTCGAATAGTTCTTTGTACGCAATTTTAGCTTTATCATTCTATATTTAAAAAACTTATAGTAGCTTATTAACCTTTTTTTATTTACATTGGGCATTTCTCCTGCATTATTGAGTTCTGTTTCAATAGCATTCACCATTGCCTCTATATTGTGTAATAATATTTCTTCTTCTTTTTCGGAATACATTTTTTTAATATCACTGCCTACCTGTGACACATGATGTTTTAAATTCCTAACACCATAATTATCCGATAAATTTTTATTAATTTCTATATATTCACTTTTCCCTTTTTTATTATGATGAAATTGTATGTTATATTGTATATACATTTTATCATTCATAAATCTATCGACTATAACATCTAGGTTACTTAAATTCATATTACCATTAATATAATCCCAGTAATCCGGCAAATATTTTGTTTCCATTTTTTTTATCTTATCATTGATTGTAAATAAATACTGATTAAAAGAGTTCTCATTCTCTATGTCAATATTTGTGTACACATAGACATCATCAACATAATATAACGAATCTCCCTTTAAAGTCTCAGATATTATATCAGCTATTTTTACCATGCATAAATTTCCAAAAAAATATGACTGCGGTAAACCTTGTGGCAAACCTCTTGTAAAATAATCTCCAGTGTTTGTATCTGCGCTATCATAGTATCTTTCTTTTACCTCAGATGTATTTAAATTGTTAATTTTACATTTGATTAATTTATATATTACCTTCTTAAACACATCTACATCGGCTTGGTCCATAATTGTAACAGGCATATGCTCCAGCAACAGTCCATATATCAAGATTGGATTTACTGATGGGAAAAAATTAATAATATCAAGTTTTACTTCAAATTTATATTTTCCAAAATCACGTCCTTCCCTAAAAAATCTGTTCGATTTTTCTACAAACTTTGAGTATTGTGTATTCCAGTTCATGTATAAGTTTCCAACTTGTGGCGAAATTTTGTTTCCATAAAAATTATAAGGAATGAGTCGACAATAATCTGAAAGATTCAACCTATACTGGTTTTGTTCGTTCGGTATATCGTATATTATTACTTGGAACATTGAAACCATAGCAATTAGCTGTCTTATATCAGCAATATGTATAGGTCTAAATTTAGCTTTTTTATCTTCTGCATCTTTGCTTTTAACATCATACGACTTAGGAATAAAATAAACCTGTACATCAAAATAAGTATTATCATTTTTTATAATATTTTCAATTATTTTTCTAACATCTGAAATAACTTGATTGGTAACATTTTCGTTAAATGGATCAAGCAGTTTTTCATATAGCATTATATCTTCTTTGCTAAGTAAATGTTTATCATAAATATATGATTTTAAAGAATATATTGCCAAATATATATTTTGTTCACTTATAATGTAATTATACAAACTCATTTTTTTCCTCATTCTTTTTTAGTATATGCAATTTGACTATCTAACCATTTAATTTAACTACTTTTTTCACTTATCAATTGTTTAATATACTCCTGTACATAATGTTTCCAATTAATATATTTCTCTATCATATTTTGAGTGGGAGTTTTGTGATAATTTAAGCTTTCAATAACTGAATTGGCATTTTTCACTTCGTTATCTGTAACGATAAACTTTAACAATTCTGATTTATTATAATCTGTATAACTGTTTGTCAACTCATCCATCACTATAAAACACGATTTTCTTTCATCATATACAATGCTATGAAATGGTAATATAATTACTTCTTTCTCATCGTTCTTTTCATATTCATTTTTTAGTGCCTCATAAACATCTATCACATATGCATTTTTCAACTCTAATTTTATAATCCTGCTATCATTTTTGTATTCAAATTTTGCACATGGCTCGTCCTTACTACACGATAAGAAAGATGGATTAAATTTTTTCTGTTTTAAAAAAATAATAGCTCTCTGCCTTTCTATTCTATACAAAACCATTGTTTCACATTTTATATGTTTTGCAACATTTATCAATGCTTCATACAATGATAATACCTCATTTATATCCTTAATAATTGGTAAATACCCACTATTATCCTTAAGCCTTTCGTATTCATTTTCCATTCCTTCATATAAAAGCATATTTACCAACTTATATTGTGATGCCGATTTCTGTGTATAAGAGCTAATTAAATATCCTTCAGCAGTACGTTCCCTTATATCGCCTGTATACCATCTCAAATAATCCTTCTCTTTTTCAGTATATTTTTCCATAAATCTAACATCTCCCTTTCTATCTCTTATCCTGTTATATACTCTTCAGCCTTCCCTAATAAAATATAGTATTCATCACAACAATTCCATTAATTTTCTTCAACATATCCTGTTTATCATTTTCAATGCAATATGCAATCAACTTTCTATAATATTTATTTGATGCAACGACAATCTCTATATCCTTATAGTCAAACCGTATGTCTCCCGGCACTCTCCATTCCCTTTCATGTGACCAATCTATTATCATGTTGGGATTACTTAAGTCATAATTCACAATTCGCCAATACTCTTCTTTCGGAAGTAAATTTTTCATGACATCCTTTTTTTCATATATTACAGGTCTACCACCTATGTTATAAATAAATTGTTTGTTAAAACGCAACCCAAAAGAATTATATCGAGGTTTACTGCTATCCTTTCTTACCTGTTTCTCATATAGCAGATTTTCCGCAATGGCATTCAATGGCGCTTCCTGCAAACACACAGCCGGTCTGCTGCCAATAATAAAACCTGTCTCTGTTGTGCTTCCAATTAATATCTTCTCTTCCAGTATCTTTAACAGATTTGTAAAAGCTTCCTCAACTGTATTTCCTTTAGTCAAGTGTGTCAATCTTGACGATATATCATTTCTGTTTTTATATCTATTGCGCCATTCTTCAAAGTTCATGTTATTTGCCTTTCCGGATGTTTCTTTTTTCCATTCCTAATGTTGCCACATATAAAATATTGTTAAGCTGCTATATATTGTATAACCATCCACACGGCCTTAAAGTGCTGTATGTATTGAGCGGCAAGCCGACTATGGTAACTAACGCATACACTAGTTTACAGCTCATTGAAAATAACGTGTTAGACCTACATATACAAATAAAGTAATATACCCCACCATACAACTAAAACCATTCAGAAATTGTCCAAAAAATCTGAGCGCATTTAACAATTAATAAATCATCATTGTGTATTTGCTTTCTGCATAGCGGTTGAAAGCATTGTTATCATATTTGTACTATAAAAAAGTGCATCGACAAGATCTTTATATGCATCTGTAAAATGCAACGCTTTAAATATAAATGTTATTACAACCAGTATATAATATAACAATAATTTATTAATTTTTAACACAGAAAGTAATTTTTTTACAATACCACCTCCCCTTTTCCCTGTCACCTACCCAGAGTAGGCAAGTTTTTCGCACTTTATAGACACATTGTGTAAAAAGACAGCGATGCGATTACCTGTCTTCTCCACAAATCACATCTCTGCCTATTATTTGGTGATAATTTACCTTAATTGATATGAATTTATAATTGTCCGAATTATTATTGTTGTGTACTCATGTTGAGTGTCTTGCCCAAACGGCGTGGACAGGTTATAAGCGTGACATCATCCCCTGAGTCCCACCATTTCTTTATAAAATTCGTCTTATTCATTAATCATCCCTCCCCTTCAAATAGCTACCCAACTGTGTTGCACTGCATGTGTATTGCCATTATCTTTTTCATTATTATATACTGTATACAACTGCATAAAGGCATTACTATAATCAGCCAAATTGTTGCTGAGTGCAAAAATATTTGCTGTAATTGCTTGATTCAAGTTGTCGGGACAGGAGGCTCAAGCCACACTATAACGGCTACTTTGACGCACATCCTATCCAACTCCGGGAAATTACATGGCTTTCTAATAATGTCTACGACTTCAGTAAAATTCCGATGATTGAATCTGAAGTTCTTTTAGTATCCATATGCTGTCATATCAACTTTCCTTTATAAGGCCAATTTAGTTACATTGTTTGCTTCAAGCAATTCTTTTGTTTCGTCATCTTTAAATACTTTAAAACATAAGTAACGTAGTAACAAAGAAACCTCTGCTTCATTGTTAAACACAAATTTGCCGTCATTATTTATTTTTATTTTAAGCATATCAGCAATTTCTTTACGCCTTTTCTTATCTTTAATTCTATTTATACGGTCACTTTTTAATGTAATAAAAGTTTTAGGTGACTTATATGACCTTGCCATTTTCTCAAATTCATCTCTGTTTTCAAACGCATCTATTGCAATAATTTGTTCAATCGCTGTGCTTTTAATTTTTTTCAACGTCTTTTCAATATTTAATAAATTTTCAACCTTATAATTAAATGAATATATAATTTCATCAAACACTATACAATCTACATCCATATGTAACTTACAAACCTCATCTGCCATTTCAGCCAATTCACTATTGGAATCAAATGTAAATACTGCACTTCGTTTGTTTTTTAAGTTAATAATCGGATTTACCATCTTCAAAAAAACAAGTGATTTGCCACTAATATTCTTTGGCGCTCCTTCCAATACATATCCATTATATTTCCCATTAACCTGTGTATCAGATGCATTGGCAATATCTTCTACGAAATAATCCCATTGTTCCTCAACAAGCTGATCACTCGTTTTAATTTTATCGCAGGAGACCTTAGGATTTTCCCCTGTATAATCTTCAATATCATTTACTTGTCCTAACTGATACTTAACAACCATATCAATTAACGATTTCGCATATTCCGGAAGATATTGATCATTTTTAAATCTAATTTTATATGCAGTAAACGGATTGTTATTTCTTCTGTCTATCTTAAAAAAATACAAACTCCAACTGTATACGCTTTCCCTGCCATTGTTCAATACCTCTATAAGCATATCCTTATCCATTGTACGCCTCCTACCTTAAATCAATATAAATATAATTATCAAAATCCCAATATTCCAAATTGTTTTCAATCTTTATAGTTAAGTTATTTTTACTAATCACTAGGCAATTTTCATATTTATATACTCTGCCCATTCTATTTGCTTCTAAATCACACAAATACATCCTATATCCTCTAAATTCCAACCATATATTAGTATATACATTGCTATTCCTAATGCACAAAAAGCAAGCGTTCCAAAATAAATAACAAATAAAACCGCACTTTTAAATTCTGCAAAATTAAAAGCTATCATCGGTAAAATATAAGCTAGCAAAAATTCAGATGACAATTTATTTGCCCTCATAGCTTTTTTAATCTTAATCTCAGGTGGCTGAGTATTACTGCACTTATCTTTTAGAAATTTATTTATTGAGACAATACTTGATATCGTCAATGTACCCGTTATTAAAATAACAACTAAGCTAACCCCATTATCTTTGCAGATATTGATTATGTTATGGAATAAATTATTCTCATACAACCAATTATTAATTCCACTTTCAACTATACTCCAAATATCCGATACCATTATAGAAACCCATAATGGTATAAACGAAGTAATGAACATATTCCATTTAAATCTTTTATCCATACATACCTCCATTGTCATGCAGTTTTCAAGGTTCAAGGAACTCCAACTGAGTTCAAAATATATCTAAAATACATTTCTGTACTTTATTCGAAAAATGTCATTTTAAGGCTTGACTTTTAATAGTTAGTCTGTATATATGTTGTTAAATATATTTTATTCACATCTAAAGTTCCTGTCACCTACCCAGAGTAGGCAAGATTTTTTCGCACTTTATAGACATATGAAGTGAAAAAGGCAGAGATGCGATTACCTGTGTTCTCCACAAATCACATCCCTGCCTACCAGTTGCCGATAATTTAGCGATAATTATAAGAATTTTCCAAATATCTGAATTGTCATCATTATATGCCGCTATGTTATCCCCGTTTTCACCACTATAATAACCTCCCCTGTCCAACTGTCCTTATTTCCATATTTTGTTTGCCATGAATCTCTGAAAAAATGACCGGTACATCCTGACTGTATTCATTCCCGAAAATGTCCTGATAGCCAAACTGTATTGTTCCGGAAATATTCATGGTGCAACCATTCTGCACGGCTTCACTATATGCCATATAGCAGATCATGACTCTTAATTCTTCAGTGCCTACAAGTCTCACTTCAAGCGGATTATTGGCTCCATAGTCAGTTCTTTCAAAGTTATCCTCTATTGCAGCATGTCTTATATGTACATTAAATGCCGGGTTATTATTTGCCAGCGAGACAGCCACACCTGTATACAGCTTATCCGGCTCATCTCCCGGGAATCCCGAGGTGCATATGCCGTCTTTGTAAATTGAAAATATCTGGTCATCACCTAAAGTTGCCAATGATACGCTATATGTCTTAAAAGCTAGTATAGGCATTCTGTCCAGACGTAATATTTCAATCTGTCTGTTATGTTCCGAGCGCAAGCCGATAATGACTCCAACAATTGTAAATATGCCTCCAAGCACAACCCCTGTGAGTTACATAAATAATTGACCATAAGCTGTGTCCTTAGTAAGGACGCAGGTAACAATCAGGCTGATACCGATAATGGCTAATACAATTATCAAGATAATATCGGACTTTGATCTTCTTTTTAGGTTCTTCTTTTTGCTCATATTTCGGCAACCTCTGCTATGCATTCATTTTTTTGTTAAGCCGCCCCAATACCTCTTCTCTTTCATCTCCTATAATATCCAGCGTATCAAGTGCCTGCTCCACGGTAAACTTCATATTCTACATGAGTTTTATTACGGCCTTGACAGTACTTCTAACTTTCCCACGCACCTCTCCATCAGCAGCTCCTGACTCATATCCACTGTCGTATCCCTCATCATACCCTGCCTTCCGTTCCGCAGCCCTGAGCTTTCTCTCTTCCTCTTCCAGATTATATTCAAATGTGCTCGTCATCTCTATCTCCGCACGATTTTTTCTCAAAAAATCCGCCAGCACATCATTCCTTATGCACTCATCAACAGCACGTCTGACCGCTGCCTCAAGTGAGCCAAGCTCCGTATTGTACTTTCTCACCAGAGCGACATACCGTGCATAATCAGATAATGTGCGACACTGCCCCATGAGTGCCGTGTTCCTGCCATAGTTCACATTGAGCACAGTCACTATAAGCTCCAGTGCCCGCTTATCAACCTTCGGGTAAAGCGGACATTCGCAATCCGCTTTCGCTACTTGCTCATGAACGCAGTCGCT
>ENA-OPSJ01001744-OPSJ01001744.1-human-gut-metagenome-genome-assembly--contig:-NODE-1744-length-15643-cov-1.787593_pt1 | contig 15643 bp, 15 predicted proteins | sample MGYA00241801_ERZ501893 | MGnify/ENA primary metagenome ERZ501893 (study PRJEB25962, sample SAMEA2042219) | human gut metagenome | biome: human gut; feature: human-associated habitat; material: faeces...
TAGTACATATATCTCAGGTTAGTAGCGTTTTTTTGAAGAGTCAATGTCAGTGCAGTTGTACAGATATACTCACGAAAATATTAACTACTTGTCGGTGCGGAAAGTGTTTCCGGCGGTGTTGGCGATACATTTTAATGTACAGCTTTAACAATCGGTTTATCGACAGACTAACCGCAGGCTATGCCTGCGGTCAGTCTGGCTGTACGCAATTTATCACTGCACTTCAACGATAGTGATGTTTTCTCCCGCTACCTCGACCTCTGACAGTAACGCACTCTTTATCTGAGCCGCCTGTGCGGTATCAAGTCCGCTCGACTTCACGATAATGTTGGCGCTGTTGTCGCTGAGATAGCAAAGAACATCCTCAAATCCCTGCGCCTTGAGCGTTGTTTCTATCTTGTTTTCGGCTTCCATAAGGTCGGTAAGCTGTTTAGCGTCCTGTGCAACAACAGCAAGCTCGTCTTTGGTCATATCTCCGCCGCCGTAAATGCTCTTCAGCGTTTCCTTTGCTTCTTCTCTGCTCGCCTGCTTATCGATACGGGCTTTTGCAAAATATTCCTCGCTGTCGGACGCACTGTCACTTCTGATGTCGCTCTTAGCGGCGGTTGCGACAATGTCGCTGTCCTTGTCGGTATCAGCCTTAGTTTTGGATTTTTCGTTTGAAACGAGCCTTGTGTCGCCGTAGTTGTCCCCCGAAACGTTCTTGCCGTCGGCACTGCTTCCTATGGCAAAATTAGCGTACAGCCCTACCGCAAGCACAAGTGCAAGTCCTGCCGCAACCAGATGCTTTTTGCCAAGTATAAGATTGATTCTCGGTCTTTTCATAATAAATACCTCGCTTATGTTGTAATACATATTTTCGATGCGGAAACGTCAAGAGCCGTTCTGACCGCATTGATTGCCCTTTCTGCCGTCCTGTTGCTTATCGCCTGAGGACAGACTACGGTTATGCCGAGTACCGTGTGCTTATCTTCATCAAGCCGCACCGTTACATTCGGCACCTCGTCTATTCCGTCCATAGCGGTGAGCATTTCGGTTATACGCTGTTCCAGCGCCTGCTCATCGGTAACAGCGTCTTCTGTGCTTTTCCCGAAGTCTGAGAGAAATATAAGAGCTATCGCCACTATGCCTGAAATAAACGCAAATTTTATCAGCTTATCGGATTTCAGTAGATCTTTCATAAAATGCCTTTTCTGTTTCTTATCTTGATTTTGAATATCTGACGGTTATTTCATCTCCCGATGCCGCCTGCACCAGAGCGGCCGCATCGCATATGTAAGCTTCGTCTGCGTCAGCGTCAAATACAAGCTCGACCTCAGTAATAGATATGCAGAAAGCACCGTCAATATGCGCAATTACATATACTTTATCATAATCAAAACCGTTATCGCAAAGCAGCCGCTCTATCTTCTCCCTTACAGCCCTCGCCGCAGTGACCCTTGCCTGCTCTGACAGCTTTTCGCTGAAATCCACCTGCGGAACATTAATCGCCTGCGTATCAATGCTGACAGACGGTATGATGCCTTTTACCGCATTGATAAGACATAACGAGAATATGCAGGCAATCAGAAATGTTATCCGTGTCTTATATTTTTCGGACGGGATAAGCATTCTCAGAAGCCCTGTAGCCGCACCGAGTATGCATATGCAAAGAGCCGCCTGTTTGATTTCCGTCATACCGCACCTCCTGCCATAAAAATCATCAGTGAAATCGAAATTACCGCCATTAAGAGAAACGAAACGAGCATAGCGGTAATTATCGAGCTTACGCCCTCAGCACATTTCATAAGCCCTGTCAGCTGTGATATGCCGAACAGATCGCTGAACGATGCCGCAAGCGAGAATGCCAGCTTATAGCAAAGCACAGAAATTATTGACGGCAGGATAAGCACTCCCCCTGTGATTATTCCGAAAACACCGAAATTATTCCGTATGATTCCTATGCCGCCGTACATTACCGACAGCGAGTCGGAAACCGCTCCCCCGATAAACGGAACGCCGTTTGAAACGGTAAACCTTGCGGCTTTTATTCCGACATTATCGGACGGCACAGTGATAAAGCTCTGCATTGCAAGAAGCGCCACGAATACGGTCATTATAAGACCCAGTATCCATATAACCGTCTTTTTCACCGCTTGTGCAAGCGTTTCCAGCTTCAGTTCGCCGCATACGCTCCCTGCAAGCGATATTCCGAGTATGCTCATTGATACAGGCATAAGTATCTTTGACGCAAGCTGCATATAGCCCTGCGCACCGCCCATTACAACGGTATTGAACATTGCCGCAGAGCTGACGTGACCGCTTGTTGCAAGTATTCCGGCAAAAGCAGGGATAAAGCTTGCAAGGAATACGCTTCCCGACTCAAGCGTTTTTGATGCCGCTGTCAGTGAATCGCTTGCGGCACTCACGGTTATCGTACTGCACGCAAGCACCGACACGAGCGAAAATACAGTTTTCAGATTTCCGCTTGTGTTATCCGCAAATACGTTTGCGATACTGCAAAGAAGCGTTACCGAAATCAGCGAGATAAGTAGCTTCAGCGGGCTTTTGATGCTTTCCCACAACATACCCGTGACATTGCTTATCACCTTATCGACAGACAGTGCCTCGCTGTCTATGCTTTGCGGCGTTATTCCTGCGTCCGAGAGGCTCTTTTCAAGCTCAGGCGGTATATCGGCACTGTACCCGTCGATTATTACGCTTTCTTCGGCATAAGCCCTGTAAGGAAACGCTGCAGCCGTGAGCAGTACGATAAGCAGAATAAATGTTTTAATAACAGCTGTTTTCATAGTCCCTCACTGTAAAAGTTGTTTTATTACCTCCATAAGTCTGCTGAATACCGGCAACGCCAGTATGACTATCGCAAACTTGCCTGCAAGCTCTATCTTAGACGCTATCGACTTTTCGCCTGCGTCACTGCAACTGTCCGATGCCATTTGCGTTATATAGCATACGGCAAGCGATTTTACCAGCACGTCAGCGTATGACGAATCGGGAACGGCTGTTTCGAGATAGCCCGATACGGTTTCTATCACAGGCTTTACCGCCGACACAGCCGCACCCAGCATAAGCATACCCGTTATCAGCGTTATATAGATGCTGAATTCAGGCTTGTACTGCTTTAATACCGATGACAGAACGGCCCCGATAATGCCGGCTCCGACAAATGCAATTATATTCATATTTACCGTTCCTTGCTTTCTGCCTATAGATTGAAAATACTTTTGATCGTGTCGAACAGGTTGCTTATCTCTGTTACTATCATCATCAGCACGACAATAAGCCCTGCTATAGTAGTCATCATTGCCTGCTCCTCTCTGCCCGAGCGTTGCAGAAGCTGATTGAGAACGGCTACAACGATACCTATCGCCGCAATCTTGAAAATAAAATCTACATTCATACTACACCGCCGCTTTCTATATCAGCATTATTCCGACCGCCGCACCGAGCATTATCCCAAGTGTTGTGTACAATCTGCCCTTGCGTTTTCTTTCCTCCTCGGCGGTTTTCAGCTGAAAGGAAAGACGCTGTCCCGCAAGTGCGAGTACAGCCGTTTCGCCGTCGGTATTGCTTTTGCCGATAGTCCTGCCAAGCTCGGATAATATCTGCCTGTCATCCTCTTTCAGATAACCGCTTTTCGACACGCATATATCCCACTCATCGCTTATATCACCGCCGTTTTCGCTGAGTTCAACAAGTTTGTCCGAAATGTAACAGCCGGAGCTTTTTTGCTCCGCTCTGAAAATTTCAGCCAGCTTGTATCCGCTGAAGCCTATATAGCAACTCATACTCTGCACAAGCGTTATATACGAGTTGATTACCCTGCACCGCTCACTCAGCCTGCCCGAAAAATACATACCCGTCGCACCGCCGCTGAGCGTTGTCAGCAGGAATATAACAATTCCCGTCATGCCGTTCATATCGTACACACGGCATTCGCTTCGGCAGTGATAAGCTGTTTTACTGCTGTTATCCTGTGGCTTTGCACAAGCGCTATATGCTGTATCGCTCCGCTGTCGATAACCGTCCTTATGCCCTCGTTGCGATAAGCCTCCTCGATGCTGTCTGCGTGAGCCGTCATTATCAGCCCCGATCCCGAATTCACAGCCTGTCTTATACTTTTTGCATCAGCCCCAAGCTCATCGGTCACGATATAATCGGGCGACATACAGCGCACCGCCCTTATTATCCCGTCCGACTTGCCGTATCCGCTGAAGACATCGGTCATAAGCCCCACATCAAGACACGGCTTCCCGTTATACACCGCCGCAATCTCATGCCGTTCATCAATAAGTGAAACCCTGAACATTCCTCCTATACATCTGCATAAATCACGCAGTATCGTGGTTTTTCCGCTCAGCGCCCTCCCTACTATCAGAAGTCCCCTGCTCCTGCACTTGCTTTCAAACAGCGGCAGCAGATCCCTTGCCGCCCCGTAATGCTGACGTGCTATCCTTATGTTTATCGAACTGAAATTCTTCACCGTCTGAAGCCCGCCGTTGCCGTACACCGCAGTACCGCATAAACCTGCCCTGTGACCGCCGTACAGTGTTATAAATCCGTTGGCTATATCTTTTTCGTAAGTATGGAGCGAATTCTGACATATTGCGCTTATGCACTCTGCCAGCATTTCGCTGTCGGGCGTTATCTGCGTTATATGGTTTTGCATTCCCGTGCGGATTATTATCGGATAGCCGCTCCTTATACGGATTTCTTCCGCTGTCTGCCGTATCGCATTCGGCACCGATGCAAGACCGGGAAAAATTCTTACCGCACAGCGTATCGCCGTATCGTATTCGCAGGTTTTACTTTCTATCATTTTTTTCATTTCCTTTCAGCTTGTCTTTTTTGTTTAGTAAAGTTTATGCGGAAGGATATAAAAAAAGAACGCACGATTTCTCGTGCGCTCTGAACCTATTGAATTTTATCCAATCTGCAAATTACGGTTATTCTTCCGAAACCACCGTTTTGATATGAAGCTCCTCAAGCTGCTTATCGTCAACTACCGACGGGCACTGCGACATAAGCTCGCTTGCATCCTTTACCTTCGGGAAAGCGACTACATCTCTCAGGCTGTCTGCACCGCAAAGGAGCATCGAAAGCCTGTCAAGACCTATACCAAGACCGCCGTGCGGAGGTGCGGCATACTTGTATGCGTCAACAAGGAAGCCGAACTTTTCTTCAATCTCCTTGTCGGTAAGACCGAGAAGTCTGAACATTCTCTCCTGAAGCTCAGGGTCTGTGATACGGATAGAACCACTGCAAAGTTCGATGCCGTTGAGTACAAGGTCATAAGCCTTCGCTCTTACCTTGCCCTTGTCGGTATCAAGATACTCAAGGCACTCCTCCATAGGCATCGTGAACGGATGGTGCATAGCAAGCCAGCTTTCCGACTCATCGTCCCACTCGAAGAACGGGAACTCGGTAATCCATAAGAAGTTGTATCCGCTGTCGGGTACTATGCCTATCTGCTTGCCGACCTTAAGACGCAGAGCACCGAGTACAGGGAGCGTAACCTTGTTCTTGTCCGCAACGATAAGCACAACGTCACCTTTTTCACAGCCGAGGTGCGAAAGGATAGCGTCAAGCTCGCCCTCTTTGAGGAATTTTGCAAACGAGCAGTTAGGTGCGTCATCGTGCCAGCGGATATATGCAAGACCCTTTGCACCGATGCCCTTTGAGAACTCGGTCAGCTTGTCGATTTCCTTTCTTGTAAGAACACCTGCGGCATTCTTTGCAACGATCGCTCTTACACTGCCGCCTGCGGCAATAGCCGAAGAAAATACCGAGAACTCTGTATCCTTTACAATATCGGACAGATCCTGTATCTCCATACCGAAGCGTGTATCGGGCTTATCCGAGCCGTAACGTGACATAGCGTCGTTATATGTCAGTCTGGGGAGCGGAGTTGTAATATCAACATCAAGCACATCCTTCATCAGCTTTTTGATGAAGCCCTCTGTAAGCTCAAGTATCTCGTCAACGTCCATAAATGACATTTCAAGGTCTATCTGTGTGAATTCGGGCTGTCTGTCAGCACGAAGGTCCTCATCTCTGAAGCATCTCGCAAGCTGAATATAGCGGTCAAAGCCCGAGATCATAAGTAACTGCTTGTATATCTGGGGCGACTGCGGAAGCGCATAGAACTTGCCCTCGTGAACTCTTGACGGTACAAGATAATCTCTTGCTCCCTCAGGAGTTGATTTCATCATCATAGGTGTTTCTATTTCAAGGAATCCGTTGTCATAGAAATATTCACGGGCTGTCTTTGCAATCCTGTGACGCATTATAAGGTTATCCTGCAGCTTCTTTCTGCGAAGGTCGAGGTATCTGTATTTAAGACGAAGCTCCTCGTTTGTCTTTGTATCGTTTACTATCTCAAACGGTGTTGTCTGAGCCATCGAAAGTATACGAAGATCGGTAACGAGAATTTCAACGTTGCCTGTCTTTATATCGTTATTCTTGCTCTCTCTTTCACGCAGAAGTCCCTGCGCCATAAGCACATATTCGCTCTTTATCTGCTTTGCCTTTTCAAATACGGCAGGCTCTGTTGTATCATCAAATACAAGCTGAACAATGCCTGTGCGGTCACGCAGATCTACGAACATAAGGCTGCCCTTATCTCTTACTCTCTGTACAAATCCCGCAACGGTAACGGTACTGCCGATACCCTCGACCTCGCCGCAATAATGTGTGCGCTTAAGACCTTTCATTGTGTCTAACATAAAATCTATACCTTTCCTACGGTTCTACCCGTTTATTTCCAACCGACAGACATAAGCGTCTGACGATAAACCTTTACAATTATAGCATTTTTCCGTTGGCTTTTCAAGTAGTGAGGCGAAAAAAAGCAACCGCAGAAAACTGCGGTCATTATATATTTCTGCTTTTTACTTTGCTTCAGTCCGCTTTTTTTAATCCCCCGAATCAACAGAGTTTGCACTGATTTTGTCCGATATTGCTTTCTCTGCCTTCTCAGGCTCTTCCGACGCTATAAGAAAGCACAGATCGCCCTTTTGGAATACCACCGTCCTGCTTACGATTTTTTCCTGCTCGGGATATGTTCCGAACTGCTTTATCAGGCTGTCTTTTCTGCTTTGCAGTGCGGCTTTCACGCCGTCTGTGTCATCTGCACGCACAGCAATTATCTCCGACAGCTCAACGCTTATTGCCTGCTGATATACGCAGTAATCTGTGATACCGTATTTGCTGAAATCCATTATCGTATCAAGCAGCGTGCTGTCCGTTGCTTTTACCATTTCGGGAAAATCGCCGCTGTTAAGCGCTGTGAGTACAAGACCCTCGCAGGAAATATCATCGTCAGCCACCTTAGTTACCGTCCATTTTGTAGACGAACGGGAGGAACTGTCCTCCTGCTGTACAGAGGACGAAACATCATCGGCACAGCCGCAGAGCATTGCGGCAATGATTACGGCTATTAATACAACGAGTGATTTTCTCATTTGCTTTTTATCCTCTCAAGATTTGCCGAAAGCGCATCGGGGAGCTTGTGCTTATCCTTGTCGTACCACGGCAGATCCTCACGCATTATGACATCGGGATGAGCCATAACACGCTTCATAAAGTCCTCTGTCATATATTTTTCGTTTATCACAGTATAGCCGTCTTTGTCGAAAACAGGCTTGTACCCTTCCCTCTTGTAGACAAACTCGCCCCACCACGGGAGCCACCACAGCCACATGGCGTTGTCCTTTTTCATCTCATCGGGATCGGGGATATAACCGCATTCGGACAAGGTTATCATCTTGCCGTGTGCAAGCTCGGTCATATATTCAAATCTCTGCTTCTGGGAAGAATGATCGTATTCCTTTACCGAATAAATATCATCTCCGCAGATGTCAAACGTGTCCGGGCTTACCTCCATACACTTGTCCTGACCGTTCCATACCCATATAAGATTGGTCAGCTTGTGATAATTTTCCATACGGTCAAATATCATATACCACAGCTTTTTATACGCTTCACGGTGCTGTTCGTCGTGGTTTCCCCACCAGAACCAGTTGCCGTTTGCCTCGTGCAGAGGCCGCCACAGCACTGGTATATCAAGCTGTGCCATACGCTTAAGCTCGGCTGACACCATATCTATCTCACGGATAATAAACTCATATTCCGCAGTACCTTCGGTTACACCCTTGCATAAATCGAAGCAGGTCTTGTGATCGTAGCTTGTCGTCTTGTAGTAGAACGATGAGCCTTTTGAATAATCGTTCATATCGTTCGGAGCGTACCAGTGCCAGCACATTGTGACAATGCCGCCGCACTGAGTAGCCCATTTTATCGCCCTGTCTACCTGATCGTCAGTTTTCTTGCAGGAGCTTACCCCCATAAAGTCATATCCTCTCACGGCAGGGAGTTTTCCCGTCAGATGATAGTACACAAGATCCTCGACTTCTTCACTTTGCAGATACTGCTGACCTGCCAGATGTTTTTTGCCGTAAATGCTTTTAAGGTATTCAAAAAGCATTTTTGTGTTTTTGCTCGCCTGCTTTGAAACAAGCCCAGCGTTTAAATCTGTAGTATACGCCATAGTTCCTCACATTATATCTTTATTTGTTCTTCTGCTCCTGTAACGTTCTTACCGTTCTGAGAAGGAATTTTGTCGGAGCAAATCTTGAGCCTGCCGCAGCCGCCTTGGTGGTAACTCCGGGGATTATCAGCAGATCGCCGCATAAAAGACGCTCGATAGCATAGTCCGCAACATAAGCCTCGTTCTCGCTCGGTATTCCGAAGCTCTTTACGCCTGCAACGCTGTTGAATTCGGTATCTACGGGTCCTGGGCAAAGTGCGCTTATCACTACCCTGCTGCCTGTGCTTCTCAGTTCCTCGTAAACCGCCTTGGTAAGCTGTACGACATAGTTTTTTGTCGCATAGTATGTTGCAAGCAGAGGTCCTGCCATAAAGCCTGCAACAGACGCAGTGTTAAGGATATATCCGCTGTTTCTTGCGGCAAAATCACGCAGGAACAGCTTTGTCAGAATATGAACAGCCTTTATATTGACGTTTATCATCGAAAGTTCGTCTTTAAGATCTGTTTCAAGGAACGGACCGTACAGTCCGAAACCCGCATTGTTAAAGAGAAAATCAATTTTATAATCCTTTACCTTGTTGTAAAGCCCGAAGCACTGCTCCTCTTTCGAAAGGTCGGCTGTAATTGTCTTGACCTTTATTTCGGGACAGTTGTATACGATTTCTTCCTTGAGTGCCAGCAGACGCTCTGTTCTTCTTGCGACAAGTATAAGATTTACACCTCTTGTAGCAAGGTTTTTCGCCATTTCTTTTCCGATTCCCGAGCTTGCGCCCGTAATAAGTGCGATCATGTCAGATTCCTTTCCCGGTCAGATAACCGTGTTCATCAAGATATTCTTCAAGTATATCAGCCGCCATACAGACGATTTTCGGACAAGGCCGTTTTTTATAATACTCATTCGTTCTTTCTTCGGGTATATATGTGCCTTCTGGCTTTGACAGTCCGAGAAGCTCCTTGCAGATTATACTGCCGTTTTCTTTTCTGAAGCGTGAAGCAAGCTCCTGTATTGCGGCATAGGTGGATTTCTTGCCCTGTGCGTCCGAAGGATCGCTGTAGCCTGCCACTATGCCCAGTACGATGAACATTCCGCTTACAGCGCCGCATACCTCACGCATACGTCCCATACCACCGCCGAAGCCCGATGCAAGCATAGCCGCCGTCTTATCGTCAAGCCCGGTTATATCCGAATAGCTGAGCAATACCGCCTGTGAGCAGTTATACCCTTCCATAAACAGTTGCTCGGCTCTTTTGCCATATTCGCCCATAGAAATACCTCTTTTCTGTTTTTGCTTTCACACAGTCCTTACGGCTCGGCTTATGGATAGTATATACTAAACCGCCGCCGATTTCAAGCCCTGAACGCAAAAAATCCGGCAGGATGTGCCGGATTCTTTTGCAGTCTTTATAAATCGTCAGATTTCTGCGTCATCGTCAGAAACGCTGTGCTTTACTCTATCTCTTTCTTCGGCTCTCTTGCCGTTGTTGAATCGGTCAACAGTGCCTACAAGATAGCCTGTTATACGGCGGATACGCTCAAATCTTGTGTTGTCGCCGTGATCGCTTCTTCCGCACTTGGGGCATACGTCACCGATTATACCCGTATATCCGCAGCAAGGATCTCTGTCTACGGGGTGGTTTATCGAACCGTAGCCGATACCCGATTCCTTCATGCATCTGATAATCTGCTCAAATGCCTCAAGGTTCTGAAGCGGGTCGCCGTCAAGCTCTACATAGCTGATATGACCTGCGTTTGTGAGTGCGTGATAAGGCGCTTCCAGCTTGATTTTTCTGAATGCGTTGATGGGGAAGTAAACAGGTATATGGAATGAGTTCGTGTAGTATTCTCTGTCTGTTACGCCCTCGATTTTGCCGAACTTCTTGCGGTCGATCTTTACAAATCTTCCCGAAAGACCTTCTGCGGGTGTTGCGAGGAGCGAGAAGTTAAGACCGGTCTTCTTGCTTTCTTCGTCCATTCTTGCTCTCATTCTGCCTATAATACGCAGACCGAGCTCCTGAGCCTCCTTGCTTTCGCCGTGATGAACGCCGATAAGCGCCTTGAGGCATTCAGCAAGACCTATAAAGCCTACAGAAAGCGTACCGTGCTTTAAAACCTCTCCGATAGTATCGTTTGGGTTGAGCTTTTCTGAGTCGATCCATATTCCCTGTCCCATAAGGAACGGATAGTTCTTTACTTTCTTTTGCGACTGTATCTTGAATCTGTAGAGAAGCTGATCTACGACAAGATTCATTCTGTCCTCGAGCATCTCAAAGAACTTTACAATATCTCCGCCTGCAAGTATGCCGAGTCTGGGCAGATTTATAGATGTGAACGAAAGGTTTCCTCGTCCTGTTACTATTTCTCTTGTGGGATCGTAAACATTGCCTATTACACGGGTACGGCATCCCATATATGCGATTTCCGTATTATAGTCGCCGGGCTTGTAATACTGAAGGTTGTAGGGAGCGTCGATAAACGAGAAGTTCGGGAACAGTCTTTTAGCCGATACTCTGCAAGCCAGCTTGAACAGATCGTAGTTAGGATCGCCCTCGTTATAGTTAAGACCGTCCTTTACCTTGAAGATATGTATTGGGAAGATGGGTGTTTCGCCGTTGCCAAGACCTGCCTCTGTAGCAAGCAGAACGTTCTTTATTACCATTCTGCCTTCGGGAGAGGTGTCTGTACCGTAGTTTATGGATGAGAACGGTATCTGTGCGCCTGCACGGCTGTTCATTGTGTTGAGGTTGTGTACAAGTGCCTCCATAGCCTGATATGTGGCTCTGTCGGTTTCTACTTCAGCCTGCTTCAGTGCAAATTTCTGTATCTTGTCGATTATTTCATCGCTGATATCGGGGCAAATCTCCCTGAGGCATTCACGCTCTGCGTCCTGATAGCCGTTATCGTTAGCGAGAACAGGACAAAGCTGCTTTTCTTCTTCGAGCTTCTTTGTATATGCCTTTACATCGGCTTCCGCTGTTGCAAGGTCATCAATGCCGCCTATAAGCTCAAGTCCTCTTACGATATTCTGAGCATAGCGGTGCTTATATGTCTTTCTTACGCCGTCAGCCATAGAATAGTCAAAGTTGGGGATAGACTGTCCGCCGTGCTGATCGTTCTGGTTTGACTGGATAGCAATGCAGGCAAGCGCAGAATAGCTGCTGATCTCGTTAGGCTCTCTGAGGAAGCCGTGACCTGTCGAGAAGCCGTTCTTGAACAGCTTGATAAGGTCGATCTGACAGCAGGTCGTGGTAAGCGTTAAAAAGTCAAGGTCGTGGATATGAATATCTCCGTCCCTGTGTGCCTTTGAATGTTCGGGAGCAAGAACATACATCTCGTTGAACTGCTTTGCACCCTCAGAGCCGTATTTGAGCATTGTGCCCATTGCGGTATCTCCGTCAATGTTGGCGTTTTCACGCTTAATATCGCAATCTCTTGCAGCCTTGAATGTAAGATCCTCATAGATTTTCATAAGGCTGGTGTTCATTTCTCTTACCCTTGTTCTGTCGGCTCTGTAAAGGATATAAGCCTTGGCGGTCTTTGCGTGGCCGCTTTCAACAAGCACCTTTTCTACAGCATCCTGAACCTCTTCTACGGTGGGAAGCTCCCCTGTCTTATTTACGTTTGCTTCAAGATAATCGCAAACCTTTTCAGCCATTTCACCGGCTTCCTGATAATCGTTGCCACCGACAGCTCTCGCCGCCTTATATATAGCATCGGCTATCTTCTCAATGTTGAACGGCACTGTACGTCCGTCTCTCTTTTGAATTTTAGTCAGCATTAATTTCTCCCTCTCGTTTAAGCTTTGATCGTAAAACCACAATATGTAGTGGTGAGCGAAATACAGTTAATATTATATAGTGTTATCTCCGATTTGTCAATATGTCTTTTAGGAATAAGTAACTAAAAATCCGAGTTCATTTTTATACAATTTGTCTATTGACGATTGACGGATGCGGATATAACGTAAAGATAAAAATACCGCCGTAGAAATTTACGGCGGTGCGGGATTTGTTTATAGCTGTGAATCTCCGTTTCATAGCCGGATTACAACAATCCGATATAGAAATTCAGTAGAATAAGCCCAAGAACCACATTGAAGCCGATGCCAACGCTGATATAAGGTATCCGCATACGTTTTGTACGCAGAAAACCCGACGCTATGCCTATCCACACGCACGATGCCATCACCGCAAGAAGAAGTATCACCGCAGCGATATTCTTAGGCAGTTCGCACCCTAAAAACGCAGTACAGATAAAGCAGGACACGCAGTTGGCAAGCGGCAGTATCCCAAGCGGAACGGTCGCTATGACCCAGCGGATTCTGTCGGCTCTGGCGAATGAGAACACTATAGCCCCAAGTATAAACGTTATAACAAGACACTCTATAGCCATACGGTTCTCCTTTCATTTTACTGATTTACTTAGCCATTGCCTTGAAATCTTCGATAGCCTTTGCGTTGTCGGCACAGATGATAAGTGCTACATAGTTACCGCTTGTAACTACGTTGTTGCCGTCTATCTTGTACATTTCATCGGGCGTATAGTCCTTGAATGTGGTGCTAAGGCTCTCTACACGCTTTTCGAGAACCGATTTTACGGCATTTACATCGTCGGCGGACTTCATCTTGAAAACCGCTATCTCATCGGGATAAGCGCCCGAGCCGCAGATATAAGCACTGTAGCTGTCTATCTTGTCGGCGGCAACGTCATAGTAGCCTGCCATGCGGTCTGCGCCTATTTTGACTGCGGAAAGCCCGAGACCGTGGCCTTCCGCTCCGACATGGATGCGCTCCCCATCTGCGAAGCCGTGGATTCGGACTTCAAGTCGAAGCATCCCGGCAAAATGCATGCCTGCGGCCACGACGGCCACATGGCGATGGCGCTCGGGCTCGCCGAGGTTGTGGCAGGGCTCAAATCAAAGCTCACGAAGAACGTTCTCATCGTCTTCCAGCCTGCAGAGGAAACCACCGGCGGCGCACGCCTCATCTGCGAATCGGGGGTCTTTAAAGATAAGAACGCGACGGCGATCTACGGGTTCCACCTCTGGCCCGATCTCCCGATGGGCGTCGTGGCGTCTCTTCCCGGGCCGCTTCTCGCGCAGTCGAACGAAATCACGGTCGACTTTACGGGAAAAAGCACGCACATTGCGAAGTCTGAGGACGGTGCGGATGCCCTTCTCGCCATGGCGCGCTTTGTCGTTGAAGCCGACCAGATGCTCTCACACCTCAAATCCGAAGTCGACCCGGCGTCCACGCTCAAATTCGGCCGCGTCACTGCCGGCACCGTGAGAAACGCCATTGCCGCCGCCGGGCATCTCGAAGGGTCGCTTCGCGTCTTCAGCAGCGAAGCCTTCAATTACGCCTGGGACCATCTCCACGAAATCGCCGACCGCATCAGCAAGGATCTTTCCGTCGGGATCCGCATCACGAAATCCGACGGCTATCCGCCCGTTATCAACGATCGAAATCTTTTCGAAGATGCCGAAAAGCGCATTCCGCAACTCCAGAAGCTCCCCAAGCCCCTTCTCATTGCTGAAGACTTCGCCTTCTACCAGAAGACGCTCCCGGGACTCTTCATGCTCCTCGGCACGGGCACGGGAATTCCGCTTCATTCCGACCGCTTCAACTTTGACGAACGCGTGCTTGATCGCGGGGTTGAGATTTATACGAAGCTGCTGCCGCTTGAGTAAGGAGGATGCCGAACGCGTCCGGAGCGGAAGTGTTCCGCCTCCGGACGAAGTTTTCAAAGCTTTCTGCGCGCTCTTCCTCTAGCCGTGCAGAACCGGACCAAAGAGCGGCAGAGCCTCCCGAGTCTCACAGCGGCTCCATGTCTTTCCTAAGCACCGCAAGATAGTCCTCAAACGCAAACACCCGTCCTCTCGACCGACCAGACACTTCCTTCAGAATGCCGGCTTCGCAGAAGAGCTTTACGTATTTGGAAGTTGTCGGAAAGCTCCAGCCCAGATCCGATGCGGTTCGCTTGATCTCAATGATCGGAGCTCCTTCAAGGTAGCTCAAAAACGCTTCCAGCTTGGCGCGTGCGCTGGTTCCGCGGACACCCGACAGGATTCTTTCGCGGGAAGCCGCGGCGAGTGCTGAGAGCTTCTCAATGCTTTCAACCGCATCCTGAGCCGCCTCTCCGGCTGCCCGAAGGAAAAGCTTAACCCAGGCCTCGTACGTTCCGTTCTCGCGAACCGATGTCAGGTGCTCGTAGTACTGAGTGCGGTGTATTTTAAGGAAATACGAAATGTATACGTAAGGCGCGTCAATCACCTGCTGATCCATGAGAAAGAGGAGGATCAGAAGGCGCCCGACGCGGCCGTTGCCGTCGAGAAAAGGATGAATTGTCTCAAACTGATAATGTATGAGTGAGGCGCGAATCAGCGGATCCAACTCATCGGGGACGTGCAGGTACAACTCAAGGGCATTGAGCGCCTCCATCATGTCGTCCGGATTAGGAGGCACATAGGAAGCCTCTCGCAGGGAGCATCCTGTCGGTCCGATCCAGTTCTGGGAATGCCGGAATTCTCCGGGAGATTTGTCCTTGCCTCTCGAATGCCCGAGAAGAACCTTATGCGATTCCCGGAGCAGACGAAGGCTTAACGGAAGCCCATGGACGTCCTGAAGCTGCTTCACGGCAAAGAGGACCGCCTGCACATTGTCGACGGCATCGAGAATGTCGCGATTGGAGGTGTGATCAACCATGGGGTCGAGGATGTCGTCGAGCGTAGCCTGCGTACCTTCGATCTGAGAAGAAAAGAGCGCCTCCTTGAGATACGCGAGTTTTGTTTTCGCCTCGAGGAGCAGTCCGTTCAGTTCTTCATCTGGTTCAATCGAAGGCTCAGGCGGGAGCGAAGCCGGCACGAACGAACCGTAACTTTGGGCACCGGCAAGGTTCTGCCGAATAAATCCGGATCTCGGATTGTTGCTGATCACAGTAACTCAACCTTGAAAACTTTAGGATGCTCTGAGCAAATCGAAAGATAATGCACTGATTTCATAAATATCAAATATATGATAGAATATATCTATCATGAATAGATTTGCGAGAGGCTTCTGATGGAACAGCTTTCGTTTTCAGACCTTGAAACCAGTCTT
>ENA-OPSJ01001746-OPSJ01001746.1-human-gut-metagenome-genome-assembly--contig:-NODE-1746-length-15624-cov-2.218961_pt1 | contig 15624 bp, 7 predicted proteins | sample MGYA00241801_ERZ501893 | MGnify/ENA primary metagenome ERZ501893 (study PRJEB25962, sample SAMEA2042219) | human gut metagenome | biome: human gut; feature: human-associated habitat; material: faeces...
GATGGCATCTTTTACATAGCTATTTTAAAGTTCTTGTCCGAGGGCTTTCCGTTAGGTTAAGCCTACCGGACATATTGCCTCCGCAATCTACTATGATCTTATGCAATACTATCGCCGGACTGAGAGGGCGAATAGTCAGAGTATGTACCCCGGCCTCCAGAGTGACATCAGGAAAAGTTACTTTTGACTCTATTACCCGTGCCGCCCCCGCAGGATACATTTTTGAATAACAGTTGGCCCAAGTCAGGTCTGAATTGTAATTCACAATTTGTTCCTCACCGTCATCTAAACGAATGGCATAACTATGCCCTCCTTTAATAAAAGGCAAAGTACTATCCAATATCAGGCGTATACGCACACCGGACAAGTCAGACTTTAACCGCATTTGATAGGTCAACGAAGCACCGGATACCGGCTTGGTATATGGCATCAAAGAAAGTCCGGAGAGTGTACGTCCCAAGTCCGGTATAACAGTCCATTGTGTACCGGGTTCCTGCACGGATGTAGCAAAACGTTCCGCTTCCATTACCACTACCCCACTGCTCTCTTCGTATTCATAACCACCCATTACCATATTTCCGTTCCGGGAAGCATCCACACGGGTTACTTTCGGCATTATATTTCCTCCTTTCGGTTCATCCCATGAAGTATAGCCTATATGGGTCTGATCCATCATGTGTTTCCATTTGCCACCGGCAATATTATTATTATAATCGGCGCATAGTTCCGCATCTCTCCGGAAGCAATACTCTACGCGATCCGCCCAGGCATTGGCACGTACATCATTTTCAGCAGCCAACTGCCGGTTCATGGCGGTAGCACAGTACATTTCATAAAGATTGGCCATAGCTTGCACAGGGAATAATATCAGCTCCTTATAAGCATCGCGCCTATTCTCCGGCAGCAAAGCAAACTGACGGACAGCATGTGCTTCCAATGCCAGAAACTCATCAGCCACAGCTTTAAATTCACCACTTTGCAAATTATAGGTTTTGTGATCTAACATCTCTGCCGTTACACGAGCACAATATTTACAATGAAGATTTAAAATCCGTGCAGCTTCATCAGCATGTTCATCGCCAAATTGCTGACGGCAGAATTCTCTTGTATAATCCATCAGATTACCCGCATTAAAAGCATCAGGATTCCATGCCATTTTCAAGAAGAAATCCGTAGGAAACTCATTCGGTTTCAAATCACCTACATTCAATATCCACATCTTATCCACACCATAAGCATACGTCAGATAAAGCTGTTCCCACATATGCTGGATTTGAGTCATATTCAACCACTGATAAGCACGCGGAGCACCATGCAAATCCACATGATAGTACATGCCATAACCACCGGGATGACGTTTAACACCCGGTTCGGGCAGACGGCGAACATCTCCCCAATTGTCATCACATAACAGAATCATTACATCATCCGGTATCTGCATACCTTGATCGTAATATTCCAGTACCTCACTATAAAGCGCCCATAATTGTGGAGTCTTAGAAGCAGATTTTCCCGTAACCTCGGCTATGATACGACGCTGTTCTTTCACTATATTTTCCAACAGTTTTGTATCCGTATCAGGTCCCATCGGCGCATCACCGTCACCACGCATCGCAATGGTCACCACTTCTTCTTTACCCCGCATGCGCTCTATACCTTCACGGAAAAAGCGGTCGATACCATCTTTGTTTGTCTGATAGTTCCAGGCTCCATACACTTTACGATTGCGAGCATACTCCTGATGGTTACGCGCCATCGGTTCATGATGGGAAGTTCCCATTATAATTCCCATATCATGAGCCGTCTTGCTGTTCTCAGGATCATCCGCATAAAAGCTCCACGCCCACATGGCCGGCCACATAAAGTTTCCTCGCAAGCGGAGAATCAACTCGAAAACGCGGGCATAAAAACGGTGGTCTCCATAATTGGTTCCATAGGTATGCTTTACCCATCCCGTAAGACAAGGAGCTTCATCGTTCAGAAATATACCCCGATATTTTACGGCCGGTTCACCGGCCGTATATTCGCCACGCTGAATATACAAGTCCTTACGTTGTACCACAGGCACATCCGCCCAATCATACCAAGGGGATACCCCTATCTGTTCTGAAAGCTCATATATGCCATAAATCGTTCCCCGCTTATCACTACCGATAACGACCCATGCCTCGTCTACTCCATCAAAAGGACGAGAAACTGCTTTCATCAAGTATTTCTCACATTTGCCTTTCAATGAGGTGATATCTATTTTCTTTGCCTTTACGAGTTCCTTGATAAATCGGCTCTCCAAAGAACCGGCCACGATCAAACGCGGCCCCCTCACGGAGTGGAGAAGTTCGGCTTGCCTTCCCGTCACTTTACGAAAATCATCTTGTAAGTTTTTCGCAGCAATGACAATCCCGACGTCATCTTTTTCATCCAACAATATTGGAGTAGCCTTACCGCCCTCAATCAACGTAAAACAATCAGCGGCAGGCTGCTCAAAAGTAATCCCTTTGTTGTCGATAGCCCAAGCTGAACCTATTAACCAACTCACCGCCAATAATACCATTAACATTCTTCTTTTCCGCATAACCATAAAATCTTATTTGTTTTCAATCATATTGCTATCTTTCCCTCAAAAAACTCATTGCAAAGAAACAAACAAAAATCAGAAACCTCATAAAATAACTATTGCGAATATTTTAGAGTATGTAACATCCATCACTTTTTCCTACAATAAACAAATTCCATATATTAAGGTAACAATGAATATATATTCTTCACTTACATAGAATTGGATCATATAATAAATATCTGAATATAAAGAAAATACAGAATACATCGGTAACTTTAGAAGAAAAGAAGGAATGTAACATCAGGTTACAAATTCAAAAACAAAATCAGATTATACTAAAAAACAATACCTACAATTATCTAAAATAATACAGTATTCATTCAAACCATCATATAACCATTCTCTTTAAACAGAGATAGTAAATGCTTATCATCTCATTCCGTTCAGTAAAATCCCCGAATCATGTTTCCTCTTTCATCTATCCCGAGAACGTACTAATATACAAAAAGCCCCTGAAGGATGGAGAAAGTTCACCTTTCAGCAACCCTTCAGCCGTCTTTCAGCCAGACTGCAAGCATACTCCTGAACGATATTCTCCACTCCCCGTAATACGCACTCTATCCCGTCAAACAACGGGCCAACAGCCCAGATAGTGGAAAAATACGAAGAAAAAATAAAAAAGAGTCATGGTTCCTCAAAACCGAGGTTAACATGACTCTTCTACATCTACAGTTATAATATATAATCTTCTCCGGTTTTCATTTCAGTTTGGACATAACCGATTCTTATTCAAATCAAGAAAGAGTCCCCAAAAAACGAAAAACTTTCACTTCACACACTTCTTACCGTCCACGACATACACTCCGGAAGGCACCCCCTGTAAGGCAGCATTCCGCTTCACCGCAGACCTGACAAGTTTTCCGTCGGTAGTGTAGACATTGACCTTTGCATCCTCATCTGCTCCTTTCACCAGCCGTACCCCCGTCTGTTCACCATCTATATAAAGATTCAAACGCTTCGGGAAAACTCCCTCCAGCTCCAAATAGCCCCGGAAAGCTTTAATTTCCGTTCCCGTTTCGGCTTTTGAAAATACGTTCGGTTCATAAGCATATACATTATCTCCGTAGGGTACCACCTTTTGGAAAGTTCCCTGCAAACGAGCCGTAACAGCTCCATCTGAAACAACTGTTGCACCAGACGAAACAGCATCTGCATCTATTGTCACTTTCTCATAAGTTTGCACAGAGACCGTCTGAGCCACCTTTACCAGATAAGGTACTCCCGCTACCATGTCGCGCACATTCCCAAAATTCAAGTTACAATCCTCTCCGACCAATTCCACGCTTTCCAACGCCTTCACCTCTTCAAAATACTTTCGAACCTGAGCCGAAGACAAATCGAACGGTAAGCAAACCATATTCCACAGCCCTGGCAACAAGTTCTGCCGTACTGTCACCGTGCCATACGTCCCATCCCGCACGTCAAAACGGCTATCGTCCTCACTCAACTCCGATACGTCACTGCCATAATACATCAACTTCACATCTGCCAAACCAACCCAATTTGCCGTATTGCCGACACCGCCCACCAGGCCTATTTCAGCCGTACGAGAAGAGACCGCACCTTTCACCGAGAAATAATCCAGCACCGTAGATGTCACGTCAGTCTGCTGCCCGTTCAAATACAGAGCCACATTCATGTCTGCCACATCGGCACTGCTCAATTCCACCTTTCGGAATGCCGCAGCCATCAATTCATAGTTTCCATTCGGGAGCGAACCCACCGTCTGGTAAATGGGGCGTTTCCCATCCTTCAGTTCATTACCCGGACCAATCCAGTTTTCATAGAACACACCACCTCCGTATTCCCCGTTCTGTGCAGTATTGACCAAGGAACGGAAGTTCACCGTCCCGTCGTTCAACCAGCCGCCGTCCGCATTGCAAGCGGCATTATTCACCTTGAACGTCATGTCAAAAGCGATGCCGTTCAGCGGTTCCGCATCTATCACGTACCTCTGGCGTGCGGACTCTAAATTCTCGCACGCTTTCTGCACAGCCGACACATCTACGGCTTTCTCAGCCTCCGTTGCGGCAGACACAATATTGTTCTTGAAAATCGTAAGCGAAGAACTCAATTTAGGGACAGAATTCCCGACAATCTCCTCTGCCACCATCTTCCGGTTCCGATATACTTCATAAGCCACCATGACACTGCGGGCATTCTCTATTTCCTTCATCAAGCCAGACAACGCCCGCCCCAGAGAATCCACTGTAATGGAAGACACGTCTACCACCACAGCCTCATCCAGTAACGTTTCTACAGCTTGCGGCAAAAGTTCGCGGTCGAGTGAGCGAGCCACAGCCACCTGTGCCTCCCACGTCTGTCGCAAGTCATCATCTCCTACGCCCAGATACTCCAATACGAAATCATTCATCACACACCACATTCCGGCATTATCGCATACTGCGCCCACGGTCAACTGCCCATCACCCACAAAAACATCTGTGTAAATACGCGAAACGGTTGTACCGGCATTCAAGTCCTCTGCATTCTGCCCCAGATGCAACGCCGTATTCGCCCCATCGGCCCGCGTCTTATCCACACAATACACCGAAACCGGTAAACCACCGGTAGTCTTCACATACAACCGGAAGTGCTTATTGGATGTGCCCAAATCGCTTCGCGCCTGCATACTCACCCGGTAGTTTCCTAACGGGAGCCCTGTCAACAATTGATGACAATCAAAAGTGGTATGCCAGAACTCCATCACTCCCTGACTGAACTTAGGATAGTTCGCATCCGATACCGTAAGCGTCCACCCGGTCGTATTTCCAATGTCAAAACCAGCATTTTGTATCCGCACCGTCAAATCGACCGGATGTGCAACAGACGCATTATCCAAACGGTATTGCTCCATCGCATCCAGCAAGGTATGATAAGCCGCCATACGTTCACGTGCCTCACCGGACACCAATAATACACGCGCCTCATCGACCGCCTTTTTCAGAGCACCGCCCTTGTCTTCACCATACGTCAACGTATCTGAAGCCGCCACCGCTTCTTCAAGCAACATGTACGGACTTTGATACTCCAAAGCCACGTCGGCAAACGACACCCACTGACATGCATTATTCAAACCGGACTCCACTCCCACCGTCAAATCTTGGTCGAGTACATCCGTCGCCACTTCCGTCTCACGCAAAACCTTAACCGACGTCACCGGAGACCTGTCGTCATTGGCAAACAATTCTATTACCCCTCCGTCGGCTCCTTTCTGTGCAACCGCCTTGAAGATATAGCGCCCAACAGGTAACCCGGATGCAGACGCATAAATCAAACGCTGTCCGGCCAAGAAATTGCCCGTACAATAACGTTCTATCATGTTCTCTCCCGTAGCATCCCCACGCTGCGCATCCGACCCGTCTATGGCAAACACACGATAATTACCACCTTCAGCATCGGTCATCCAATGCGTACGGTTATCAAACATCACGTCGGTTCCCGAAGGCAACAGACGCCCTCCGTCCGGCAAAACCGAACTGACATCCATAGCTTTGCCCGCATGGGGTAAATAGGCCTTCCAAGCCTTATCCAAATTCTCATAAGCCCTGAAAACCTCATCGGCCGAACCCGCTGCGGCAAAAAGCTCCAATGCTTCTTTCAACGAGGCATCGTCCACTCCCTCCGTCTCCACAAACTTCTTATACCTCTCGTACGCATCCTTGTAGTCCTCATAATGTACCTGTAACAGGTGTATCTCTCCCAACACGCGTTGATAACGCACGGCCGTCTCTATCCCATCCGAAGCCGATTCTTTCAATCCGACCAACTGCTGCCAAAGCTCAGATGTCACCTCATCCTCCCGAATGGCATCCGCCTCTTTTCGCATGGCATACAAATCAACTGACAAATCCGTCTCCCCAAGGTAAAGCAAACTAAAGTTATCCATGGCAAACCAATTCATACCATTCGCCGAATAAGCATAATTCTGATCGGTCATATTCTTGGCTCCGAAAGTCACCTTGCCCTCTTCGCCGACATAGAACTCTACCGTAAAACGTCCGGCCTCCCCATCCAGTGAAGCCACCGGCGTATTTACCCCGTCGGCATACAAATACACGTCTTTTACATAATTACGGGCAGCCTCTCCGCTCTTGCCTTGTTGCGTGGCAATGACAGATGCCCCCAATTCATATTTACCCGGCTTCAAACCTTCAAGGGTCTGAAATATGTTAAAACGTTCCTGTCCCCAACAAGTCCGACCATCCTCCGAAGCCGTACGTTTACGTTCGATATAAGGCTGGCTTAACCCCGAAACTGACGACACACCCTTTTGAAAACCTTCCACGTCCGTCATCCACAGTTCAGGTTTCTCACAATCAGGGTCCGGCAAAGAATGAGTCAACTCATTCTCATTGGGAATAATATGGAAGGATTTCTCTATCACGACTCCCGACTGGTTGGTCAAACGGAATATCAACTCATGTTCCTGGTCGTCCTCTAAAGTATATGTATAGGAACCTCCCGTGGCCAACTGCCTGCCGTTCTCATCATACCATATTTCACTTTCTATGTAGTTCCAGTTCGCATAAGAAGTGCTCACGGTCAGCGAACGCCCTTTTCCCATCAAGACTTCACTGCCTTCCACCACCTGACCGTTATATACGGCCGTTGAGGACAACGTTCCTTTAATCCCCTCACCGCGTACGGACACGGAAAACATTTGTGTACTCTCTATTCCATGGGTATTCGTGTACGTAAGACGATATATTCCGGAATGTTCAGCCGTGACCTGCCGTTGCTGTCCGGCCGCCCCGTCATCCCATGTCCATTTTCCCGTATTGCTCTCCCCCTCGGGTAAGGTAGCCGACAAGGTCAATACAGCCCCCGGTTCCACATCTCGGATTTCCGCATATTTTCGGGTTTCCGTCTTTCCGGCTATCACAGGAAAAAGAATTGTAGGCGTTTGTTCCGCAGTAACCGGCCGGTCACTGTACATCAAGTCGCCAAATCCCGTATGGTCATACCCTCCGCTATTGTTCCCATACGAACCGCCGCCACGCTCCATTCCGATAATCCCTTTCATCGTCCGGCAAAAGTTCATCGGGATTCCCATCCGGTTCTCGTAATGATTGATAAACAACTGCCAAATAGGGCGCCATTGCCCGCGTCCGGTAGCATTCAATCCCCCCATCCACCAATTCTGTTTATAAGGCAGGTCGTCCGTGCCACTATTGTATGCTGCCACATATTCCGCCGCACCGGCTACCATCGCCGCACCGGCCTGGCCTGGTATCAGCGTATTCGTCAAATTGCAAAAAGCATTGTCTCCCTGATTGTAAGCCGACTCAAAAGCGTACGACAACAAGCCCAACGCCGCCATGGCATGCCCTTGATCGCGCCCGCTCTCTTGCATTTGGTTCAAATAACCTAACGGTCCACGCTCGTCTTTATGGAACCAAGGTATCAGTCCCCAACCATAGCCGCACAAACCCTGTCCGAACGCATCGGGATGAAGGGCCGTCACGCAAAGCGACTCATTGCCCGGTCCTTCTTTCAACCAATACATACCGTAATTATATATGTCCGGTAAGTCGCATAATACCCCCAAAGAAACACAGAAAAGCGCATTTCCCAATCCCCAGTTACTATGGTAATGATACCAGTTTTGTTCGCGCTCTACCGTATCATGCCGACGTTCCAAAAAATCTTGTGCCGTAGTAAACCATACATCTATCATGTATTGCTTAAACAATTCAAAATCTTCTTCCGGCCATTTCTTATAATCGCGCATGATTTCGGCAGCATTGATAAACTGGTAACCGATAAATCCGGGAATCAACGAAACATTCGTATTGCCGGCAAGTCCTTTGTTATAGATACGGTAAGCATTCAATACGTCTATGGCCACGTCGCCATAGCCCTCATCTCCCGTAATCTTCCATAACAATGCACATTGATAAGCCCGCGCCGCATTACGGTAAGCATTCATATAATTCTCCTGACCGGATATTCCACGTGAAATATACTCGTTCACGCCCCAGTTATGTCCGTGGTCTCCATTTACGGGAGGAGCCGTACGCAAGGCTTCCAAAGCCTCCAAAGCATGCTCATCTCCTGCGGCCAAGCGGGCACGCACGGCCTCAAAGTCCTCCTCCGAATGTAGCAGGCCAGGGTGGCGGAAAGCTGCCTCTTGGGCATATAACGTGCCTGCCACAAGAGCTACACTAAATAAACACAATAATAATCTTCGTTTCATGACAATAAAACTTTTCTATCCATATATTAAAAAAAAGAATGCCGCCCTTTCCCCAAAAAGGATACGGCATCCCCTCTATTTCATAAAGGACTTACCAAATATCCCATCCTCCGTTTTTATTCGAATACGCCTCGATGATATCATGATCAGAAGCGTTACCGCCATAACCGATATTCACGTCACCACCTGCATTCACACTGCAAGCCATCATATCCGAGACTTCCATCTTTACCATCTCCATACGAGGAGACTCATACATTTTCTTTTCCATTGTCTATTCGTTTTTCTAAATTTATACCTTTTATTTGATTACTTTCTTTCCGCCTACGATGTAGATGCCGCGTTCCAAGCCACTGAGAGCTTCAGCCTTCTTCACACCAGCCTTCACCTTCACACCACTCAGAGTAAACACATCAACCATCTTTCCGCCATCTTCCGCCGTATTGCCCAACACTTCACCGACACTAGTCACCGATCCGTCTATATCGATGAGCAAGCGGTTGACACCGGCAACCGGAGATTCCGAATCCACATTGATATAGGCGCGGAAGCCTTTCAGGCTTACCTTGTCTGCTTGGTCGGCCAGATAGAACATATCATCCTTGATAAAGTATGCTCCTTGCGGTACTGTGGTGGCATCGTAGTTTCCGGTCATCAAAACCAAATTCATCGGAAAAGCTTCCGGCTGTTTTGCACTGACCATCACACCATCAGCTTTGATTTCCGTCACGACTTCTTCCGGCTTCACCAAATAAGGCACACCGGATTCCACAGCATCCACTTTGTCGAAATCCAACGTAATGCCCTCTCCCGAGGCTTGCATTCCACTCAACCGCCTTACCTCGCCCAGTTTATTGGCCTCAATCTGTTCGGCTGTCAGAGCAAAAGGCACACAGAAAGTGTTCCACTTTTCGGCCACCAACTTGCGCTGAAGGGTCACATCAGCATACATGTCAGCTTTCACGTCATAAGCCCTAGTCTCATCCAGAGCCAAAGCCTCGGCCTTGGGAGCCACTTTATAGAGTTTCATGTCGTTACAGCCTATCCAGTTGGCCAGATTGCCCTCTTCCGTCTTCACGCCCAATTTCAGCACACTTTCAGTTGCTTGGAAGAAGGACACATTATATACTTTATCCAGTGTTTTTCCATTTTCAACCCAATCCCCTTGCTTTTCTCCAGCATAAACTGCAGACTTCAACTGTCCTTCTCCACCAATATTGGCTCTATTACCGAAAGCTCTCAAAGTCATCTCATATTGTCCGGCCGGTACATTTACCTCTTGATAAAGTACCCAAGTACCCGGTGCAAACTCCGAAGTTTGATAACTTTCATAGAACTGGCTCGGTTCATTATTGTTATTAAAATTGTTACTCCATGAATTTGTACAAGAAACCCAACCAAAATCAGATACACTTGCCTTAGGCTTACCCGCCACATCCGGATTCTTCAACATAAACGTCATGTCGAACCGCTGCTCACCCATAGGTGTGGCCGACTGTACAAACGTCCGGCGAGCATTCTCCAAAGCTTCATAGCAAGTTTGAAGTTCCTCAACCGTTTCAAGCTGAACATACCCTTCTGCCGTTTTTATGGCAGTTTCAAAAGCATTCACCGTTTCTTGGTCTGCCGTGGAATTCTCCTTGTATATCGAACATTCTTCCAACAATCCGGCTATATCTTTTGATATGCCAACCACAGACGCACATTCTTCCACAGCCTGTTTCAAAGCATTATAAGCGGCATAACGTTCATCCAACGTAGCAACCGGCATTTCAATAGCCTGTTTCAAAGCTGCCTGAAGCTTTTCCGGCAAATAAGCCTCATCTATAGCCTGAGCTTCTGCTAATTTAGCATCATATAGCCCCTGTATCTCCTGAGCCCCATCGTTGACTAAAGTCAAACGGAAATTATCAAAAAACAACTGTAAATGAGCCTCTGACTTATGTACATTTACTCCAATCCGCACCTTGCCGTCCACAACAAGCACATTACCAGCCTCAGCCCGGTTCCTCTCTTTATCAGCCGCCCAATCTACTACAGCCTGTTCTACCGAACCTCCATGATTCCAATTCATTTTAGCCGTAGCCCTTGCCTCCGAACTCTGAATATAAAGGTCTGTCTTATCCCCAATCGTTGCATGTTCCTGCACAGATACACGATAAAGTCCATTTGGCACATCAATCTCTTGATAAAAGTCCAAAGTAGGTGCCCAATGTGCATTGAACCCAAAGAATGGCATGCCATGGCTCATATCAGGCTTCTCATTACAAACCCAGCCGTCCATCGTATTATCCTCAAATCCCGGATTCACCACCATCAACGGGGTGACATCCAAGTTGGCGACACCGTCTGCCAAGCCATTTCCCTTATCATAAAACGCCTTGCAGGAACCCAACAGTTCATTTCCGGCAGCAGTCCAGACTTCTTTATCCTTTGATGCCAAAGCCTTGGCAGAAGTTGCTTCAATAGCCGATTGCAATTCACCTTTAACGGCATCATCAGCCAAAACCACGCCTTTCAAATATTCCGCATATTCCTTAGTGTTCAGGAAATTGGCTGCAAAATCTACCTTCACCGCATTCACCTCGGCTATCAAGTTAGCTATTTGGGCTATGGCTGCAGCATACTCCTCTGAAGTAGTACAAGATTCCTCCTTTACTGCGCCCAACTCATCCAAATAAGCTGTAGGCACCTGCCCTTCAAGGTTCTTTGCCAAAGTATGTGCCTCTTCCACTTTCTCCTTCAAGGCATCTGCCATGGCACCCATATCCTCTCCCATATATTCTACCTTGACACGGGAAATAGCCAACCAATTGTTACCATTGTTTTCACCAGCACGCAAACCGACACGCAACGTACCCTCGGCCACCGTACCGACTACGGAAACTTCGCCCCACACATTGGTGGACACGGCTTCCTGACCACTATTGGCAAACAGGTACAGCCCTTCGGCACAAACATTGTCATTACCTTGCGCACGCCCCATCGCCACGGCAGTCACCCTGTAACTTCCGGCAGGCAGTCCCTTTATTTCCTGCCATATCAAATCGGCATTCTTAGTGGGCGCATCGTTATTTGTCCAATATTCTATACCCTTACCTGAATATACATCGTTGTTCAATTCAGGATTTTCCATATTGTAAAATTGGGACTTATTCAAGGCATTCCTATCCCATCCATAATTTTCCGTACACAAGGCATTGGCCATCGCTCCCGTCATATCCATAGGGTTCTCTCTATTCACGGCATCCACTATGGATTGGTCTGCCAAAATACTTACGGCCGAAAGCACAATATGGTTGTCATCACTCCCATTCTCTCCTGTTTTTATCCCTAAAGAAAGAAGACCGTCCTCTCCGACAACCACCTCCTTCAATTCATACTTTGTCATGGTATAACCTGTTGTGATATCTGCCGTATTCTCATTGGCAAACACTTGCATACCCCCCTTCAATGTATGGTCACCCAAATTCTGGCATTCCGCCCACATGACCAAGGTATATTTTCCCTGCGGAAGTTTGGTATCCTGATAGATGATTTTCGTATTGGCTTCATAATGATAGTCATTTCCCTGCCAACGTTCCACCCCATTGGGACACGGGCAATCTCCAAGGATTACATCCTTATTGTTAGGATCATTGGGTATCGCATAAATCCGGAAATTTCCACCAGTTACGTCTGTCTTCCATCCTATCTGCCCATCATACATTCCTGCACTCAGTATGGACATCTTGGCATTCCGCATCACCCACCCAGACACATCCACTTGTCCGTCTTCCGCATCAGCCAACAATCTGCCCATCGCATACTCATAAGCACTCTTGTCCGCCACAATCCCTTTAGCTTCATAAGTTTCCTGAGAAGCCAAAGACGCCGCACTCATCAGTGCCGCCGTAAATAGTAATTTACTTTTCATTTTTTGTTTTTTAATGATTTACATTTAGGTTAATATCACATTTTTCATTTATATAGGATTACGAACAAGCCTCCCTAAAAGCACAAAGAACACATCCATTTATGCTTTCTTTACACTATAGTTCAATACACCTCCGTATTCAAATCTATTAAAAGCAAAAAACCGTTCATAAAACACAATAAAACAAAGATTTGTTTGGGAAAACGGACAAAAAGCCTTATTTTGCAGAAATTTTCAGTCTGTAGCCTGTTGGGAAAATGGGCAGACTCACGAAAACAAGGAAGCGTATGGCATTAAAAAATATCTTTGCGTGCTGTTTTTGCTTGGTATGTGGAGTAACGACTGTTCCGGCTCAAAAGCAACTCACCGGAAAAGCCACTTATTATTCCGACAAGTTACATGGAAGAAAAATGAGCAACGGCGAGAGATACCACCGTGACAGTATGACTTGTGCACACAAGAAGTACCCTTTCGGTACCCTGCTGAAAGTACGCAACCCGCTAAATGGAAAAGAAGTGGTGGTGAGAGTAACCGACCGTGGGCCTTTCTCAAAACGTTATGTCATCGACCTGTCTAAGGCGGCAGCACGTGAGTTAGGATTCATCCGGAAAGGTTTTTGCCAAGTGGAAATCACGCGGATACATCCCAACCGTATCCCATTCAGACCGGAAGATGCCGAGGAAATTCCGGAGCTACACTTAGAATATCAGGATATAGTGACCTACCCTGTACCGATATGGCAACAGGATACGCTACAGGATAAGAAGCCGCAACCGACAAGAATCAAGAAACTTAAAATCGACAAGAAATAGAATTCAATTTGTAGACACAAAATGGAAAAGAAACTCAGAAGAGAGTCTGTTTGCGTACAGGCCGGATGGACGCCCAAGAAAGGCGAACCGCGCGTTTTACCTATTTATCAAAGTACTACTTTTAAATACGACAACAGCGAACAAATGGCTCGTTTGTTCGACTTGGAAGACACGGGATATTTCTACACCCGATTGCAAAACCCCACAAACGATGCCGTAGCAGCCAAGATTGCCGAACTGGAAGGAGGCGTAGGCGCCATGCTGACGTCTTCAGGACAAGCGGCCAATTTCTATGCCGTATTCAATATCTGTCAGGCAGGCGACCACTTCGTCACCTCTAACACTATTTATGGAGGCACATACAACCTGTTCGGAGTCACCATGAAAAAGTTAGGTATCGAATGCACGTTTGTAGATCCGGAATGGGACGACAAACGTATCGAAGCCGCTTTCCGTCCGAACACGAAATGTTTTTTCGGCGAAACCATTTCGAATCCGGGCGGCCACGTGTTCGACATAGAACGCTTCGCCCGGATGGCCCACAAACACGGTGTGCCCTTGATTGTGGACAACACTTTTGCCACACCGATCAACTGCCGTCCGTTTGAATGGGGAGCAGACATCGTCACCCACTCCACTACTAAATATATGGACGGACACGCCACATCGGTAGGCGGTGCCATCGTGGACAGCGGTAACTTCGATTGGAACGCCCATGCCGACAAGTTCCCGGGACTTTGCCAACCGGACGAAAGCTACCACGGGTTGACATACGCCGACGCTTTCGGCAAGATGGCTTACATCACCAAAGCCACGGCGCAACTCATGCGAGACTTAGGTTCCATCCAAAGCCCCCAAAACGCATTCTTGCTCAATCTCGGCCTTGAAACCCTGCATCTGCGTATGCGGCAGCACTGCGCCAACGCACAAGCCGTAGCAGAGTACCTGGAGCAAAACGAACGTGTGGCTTGGGTGAACTACTGCGGACTGAAAAGCAACAAATATTATGAGTTAGGACAAAAATACTTGCCGAACGGGTCTTGCGGTGTCATCGCATTCGGCCTGAAAGGCACAAAAGAAGATGCCATCCGGTTCATGGACAGCTTGAAGATGATTTGCATCGTGACGCATGTGGCCGACGCCCGCACGTGCGTATTGCATCCGGCCAGCCATACGCACCGACAGCTCTCCGACGAACAGTTGCGCGAAGCCGGAGTGGCACCCGACCTGATTCGCCTGTCAGTCGGTATAGAAAATGTAGAAGACATCATCGAAGACATCCAACAGGCGTTGGACGCATCGAAATAAGTGCCGGTAGCCGTGGCTTCCTCCACTGCCCATGGCTATCTCTTATACTACAACCTCCCCCGGAAAACGCAGACAAATACGTTTCCGGGGGAGGCTGTTTTCTACAGGTACGGTTTCTCAATGCCCCGATTTACCACCCAACTTCTTCCGCAAGATTTCGCGCACCTCGTCAGCCGAAGCCCCGACGGCCAACAGGGTACCGTCGCTGTCGACAAGGAAAGTGCCTCCACCGGAGTTTCCTATACCGTGTAAAGCCCATACATTGTTGGCATCTTCCACCTCGGCATAACAAGCCCAAGGGTAGCCGTCTTTCCGCACCGCCTGCTCCATGTCGCTCCGGCACTTCTCGCGGGCTATGCCCACCACCGTGAAGCCTTTGTCCTTGAACTCCTCATAAACGGGAATCATGGATTTGGAATTCGCACGGCACGGGCCGCACCACGAAGCCCACAGGTCCACCAAGGCTATCTTGCCGCGTATCAGGCCGGACATCCGCAAAGGGCGGTCGTCGTCACCCGTAATCTCATAATCGGGATAAGGCTGTCCTTCGGCCAATGTCCGGAACTGGCGCGAAGCATCCACGACGGCATGGTAAGGATGCCCCGGCAAATAATCGGCATAGACGGAATCATAAACCGCCCACAATGCCTGCTTCAGACTATCCGGGTGGTCGGAATCATCCAACTCGAAACGCAAAAAAGACAAGCCGGATACCGAAGGCTTGCGCGCCGCCTCGCGGATCCGCCACGACTTTTCTTCGGCACGGCAGGCA
>ENA-OPSJ01001747-OPSJ01001747.1-human-gut-metagenome-genome-assembly--contig:-NODE-1747-length-15618-cov-3.367024_pt1 | contig 15618 bp, 10 predicted proteins | sample MGYA00241801_ERZ501893 | MGnify/ENA primary metagenome ERZ501893 (study PRJEB25962, sample SAMEA2042219) | human gut metagenome | biome: human gut; feature: human-associated habitat; material: faeces...
TATTATGCCCAGATTCAAAGTCAATTAATGACAATTTATATAAAAAGGGAAGAGTATGAAAAGGCACTAGAAATAGCCAAAAGATTTCCTTATTATGCCCAGATTCAAAGTCAATTAATGGGAATCTATATAGAAAAGAAAGATTATGAAAAGGCAATAGATATAGCCAGAAGATTTCCTAGTGATAAAATAATTCAAAGTCAATTAATGACAATTTATATAGAAAAGCAAGATTATGAAAAGGTAATAGAGATAGCCAAAAGATTTCCTAGTAATAAAATAATTCAAAATCAATTAAATATACTAACAAATGATGAAGATAAAGCAGTGATAATAGATAAAGATCTATTTAAAATGGATACAGTTTTAAGCGAAGAGCTAAAATTTCCAAAAGAAATATTTGAAATAAGAAGTAAAATAAGTTTAGGTAATATTTCTACTAAGGATTTAAGTACTTTAGAGAGTCTTAAGGAGCAAATAGATTATGAGAAATATTTGTTAATAAAGTTAGCTATATATGAAAAATTGAATTTATCCAATATGGGAATAAAGTTGCTTAAGCAAGATACAAGTCTTGATGATAGATTAAGAAAACAATTAGTTATGCAATTTGAAAGAAAAAATAAAATTTATAATTTAGATAAGCTTAATATTGAAAACTTATGTAACATAATTGCCGAGCTAAGAATATCCAGATGGACTAAAAAGGTTTCTCCGCAAGATATATCAAATATTCCAGACAATTTTTATAATATTTTTTCTCTAACCAACGGCAAGCTTTTATATCAAGAACAACTTTATGAAATATGCAAAAAATTGCTTGGTTGCGATTATAAACGTTTTTCTAAACTCGCTCTGGCTATTGAGTGCCAAAACCCTTTTACACGACCTTTATTAAAAGGAAATGATGAGGATTTTTTAGCCGAAGTTATAAACAAATCACAATACTTAGAACGGAAAGGAAATATTCTACATCAGGCACTGCTGTTAAGAAAAATATTAAAAAAGCAAAAAGAAAGGAAATCATAATGAACAAGGAAATAAAATTAAATCTTAATAAGTTGTTTTGGTATGTCCTTAGCTGTGAAATTAATAATGATGCCGCTAAATATTATACCCCCTTATTCAACGATAAAGACAAGCAGGAACTTATCAATATTGTTCTGGAAATTCGACTGTCCGGCCGGAATACATGGAGTGAGAGCAGTAAAGCAAAAATAGCTCCCTATCTATTAAAATTTGCTCCTATTCCATATAAGGGCAATTCTTACATTAAACCGGTTACCAATTTAGAAATGCTTGATGCGGAAGAGTGTTATTCAATGCTAAGCAACTGGAACTTTTTCATCAGTGATGCCTTTTTCTTATACAAAAAAGATGATATCCGGGCTTTAATTATGGTTGAAGAGCAAATTGGCATTCCTACACCTAAAATTATCGACCCTAACGACTATTTAACAGCTAAACAAAGAAATACAGTTTTGGCAGAAATGAATGCCCTTATGGCCGAGCAAAGCTAAAATTTTTTATATAACACCTGCTTGGATTTACCTTACAAATTTCTCTTTTTGGCAGTTGCTATACCACCGAAGCCTCAATTTTATATTGGGGCTTCACTTATTTCAGGAGAGAGTAATGACAAAAAAGATAATAAAAGAACTTAATGACAATTTTAGAAAAAGCTTTTTAGGTGGACGTGTAATGATAACTCAAAAAGTTCAAATGCTGTCTGCCGAAGCCCAAAGAGAATTATTTGACCGTGTAAAACAGTTTAATGACTTTACAAAAGAAAACGACCCTTACGGAGAACATGACTTCGGAAGTATCAAATTCCAAAACGACATTTATTTTTGGAAGATTGATTATTACGACATCAATTTTTTATATCACAGTCCAGACCCGAGCAACACTTCTATTACAAATAGAGTTTTGACAATTATGCACGCAGATGAATATTGATTATAAAAAAGCGGAATGACATTAATATTGTAATTTTTATTTTTTATGTCGTACTTTTAATCGATTAGTAGCTTGTCGTGTTTTAGCTCTCAAATAAATCTATAAATATTGTAAGTTGCCAACATTTTGTTTTTCATTGTCATTTTTCTATATCATTAAAATAAATGTTATTGAAAAATTAATAACGTCTTTGTATAAAAGCATTATAAGCAGAATTAAAAAGGATAATATAATGGATATAACGACAAGGACTAAGATTGATGCAATATGGCAGGGAATGTGGGATAATGGGATGGCTGATGCCAAAACCAATATCACACAGATCACTTACCTTTTATTCATAAAAATGTTGGATGACGCACAGCTTAAAAAAGAAGCAAATGCTAATGCTTTCGGAATCAAAGTTAAGAATCCGACATTTAAAGAAGGTGTTTATATCCAAAATGATGAGATTACCGTCACTTATGAAGATTTACGCTGGCATAATTTCGTGCATTACTCAACTGAAAAAATGTATACCATAGTTAAAGATTATGTCTTTAAGTTTATAAGAGAGATGCATAACGGCGAAAATAATGCTTTTGCAAGATTTATGACCGATGCAAAGCTTGATATACCAAGCGGTAAAATTCTTGAAAAAGTTATTAGAGGTTTAGATGATAACGAGCTAAGCCTTGATAATAAAGAAATTATGGGCGATGTTTACGAATATTTGCTTGCAAAACTTTCGGTAAATGGAACAAACGGACAATTTCGCACACCGCGCCATATTATCAGTATGATGGTTAATCTTATGCAACCAAAACTCGGCGAGGTAATTTGTGACCCTGCCATGGGTAGTGCCGGCTTTCTTATGGAATCTGCAAAATACATTCATGCACACCAAAAAAGCGAGCTAAACGATACCGAAAACAGAAGAAAATTTAATTCTGAAATGTTTTACGGCAACGAAACAGATCCGGATATGCTTCGCATCGGTACAATGAATATGACTTTACACGATGTTTCTGATCCGCAAATTTTTTATAAAAACTCATTAACTGATGACAATAAAGATGAGTACAAATATGATTTAATTTTAGCAAATCCGCCGTTTAGCGGTTCTTTAGATGCTAACGACTTGGCAAAATCATTAAAAGACATTTGCCCTTCAAAATCTACCGAATTGTTATTTATTGCCTTATTTTTAAGAAGTTTAAAAATTGGCGGCAGATGCACTTCAATTGTGCCTGTCGGCGTTGTTAATAATACCAATGAAAAGGCCTATACAATTATTCGTAAAGAGTTAGTGGAGAATCAACGTCTAAGAGCCATTATTTATATGCCAAGCGGCGTATTTAAGCCATATTCAGGCGTTCAAACAGCCATTATCATTTTTGATAAAACAGGTAACGGCGGAACAGATAAAGTTTGGTTATATAATATGGAAGCAGACGGCTATTCTTTGGACGACAAACGAAATGATGTTGATGCAAACGATATTCCTGACATTATTGAGCGTTTCCACAATTTAGATAAAGAAGAAAGCAGAACACCTTATGATAAATCTTTCTTTATCACGAAACAGGACATTGTCGATAACGACTATGTTTTAAGCTTAAACAAATACCAAAAGAAAGAAATTGTTAAAAAGGTGTATCGTCCAACAAAAGACATTATTGCTTCAATCAACGATTTAGAAAAGCAATTTGCTACACTAATGGAAGAAATCGCAAAGGGAGCATAAAATGCAATATCGTCTTGAAGATGCCTTAAAATATGAACAACCGAGCAAATATATTGTTCAATCCGAAGAATATTCAACCGATATATCTCTAGTTCCGGTATTAACAGCCGGTAAAACTTTTATTTTGGGTTATACTGAGGAAAATCAAGGAATTTGTAAGGCCTCAAGTGCTCCTGTTATTCTATTTGACGACTTTACAGCAGATAGCCGTTATATTGATTTTGATTTTAAGGTTAAGTCATCTGCAGTAAAAATTTTGCATAAAATGAATACAGAAGATAATCTAAAATATTTCTACTATGCAATGCAAGCCATTAAATATAAACCTTTCAGTCATAAGCGTGTATGGATTTCTGAATATAGTAAATTTACAGTTAAACAACGTACACCTAATGAGCAAAATACTATCGTTGCTATGCTTGATAAACTGGAAAATGCCATTAAAAATGCAAAACAACGTTTAATTGAGCTTGATGAATTAGTAAAATCACGATTTATCGAGATGTTTGGGGATGTAAAAAATAATGATAAAAATTTCTTTGTAAAAAAGGGAACAGACTTATTTAAGTTTTCTAGTGGAAAGTTTTTAGAAGCCACAAAACGCTTAGAAAGCGGCATACCTGTTTATGGGGGAAATGGTATTGCTTGGTATACTTCTGAACCGCTTATAAATTTTGATACCATAGTAATAGGACGAGTTGGGGCATATTGTGGTAATGTGAGAAAAATTTCTGGAAGCAATTGGATAACTGATAATGCCATATATATCAAGGAATTTAAGGAAAAGTGCTTTAATTTAGAGTTTTTAGAAGCATTAATGGGCGAGTATGATTTTGCACAATTTAATGATGCCGCAGCACAACCAAAAATAACACAAAAACCCATGGAGAATTTGTACTATATTGTCCCTCCAATTGAGCTTCAAAATACCTTCGCTGAGTTTGTAAAACAGGTCGACAAATCGAAATTTATCGTGCAGAAACAAATCGATGATTTACAGGAATTATTAGACAGTAAAATGGATGAATATTTTGGATAAAAGCCAATAAAATAAAGGTGTTGCCATGAAATTTGACTACTTAAAAGGAATAGATGATTTACAAAATTTATACGGAGCTATCACTGCCGATGATTCTTCCGAAGTGCCCTTTATGCGTTGTATTAAATACGGCAGATGTATTGAATCGCTAATCCGCTATGCTTATAAAAAGCAGTTTACAAATTATAATGCTACATCTTCAGAAATGATTAAGCTTCTGAAAGAAAAGAAGTTTAAGCAGTTTCTCGGTAAAACAGATTATTATAATAAAATACATTTTGTTTGGCTTGCCGGTAATAATGCCGCTTTTGACCATGATATTGATAAAGAAACAGCTGACCTTGCTTTTGAAAACTTAAAAGAAGCAACATTTATTATATTTTCTAAAATCCAAAATTTTGATGAAGAGCAAAGAGCTTCTTTTGTATATGTTCCGAAAGTAAACAATGCAATCAGCGAAGCTAAAACACGAGAGTTATATATTGATACAAACCTTGTTAGTGCCGGTTATACGGTATTAAAAGAAAAAGGCAAGATTGTTCCGGCAAAAGTCGGTATTGAAATTGAAGTTCACGACCTGCCAAACCAAGCAACCGGTTATGTTGACTATGTAATTTATAATAAAGTCGGACTACCGATTGCTGTTATTGAAGCTAAAAGGACAAGTGTGTCCGAAGAAGCTGGCTCGCAACAAGCTAAAGACTATGCCGATGCCTTAGTAAAAAATCTTAATTTAGGGTATAGACCTATTATTTATTACACAAACGGTTACACGATTAAAATACAAGACAGATTGGGCTATCCGGCACGAGAAGTTGGTAACTTTGCATCGTTAGATGACTTAGAGCTAATGATAAAAAGGCAAAAGTCGGGAACTAAAGACACTCGTAATGCTATTGTAAATAAGGAAGTTGACGAAACAATTATTAACCGTAGTAAACTCATTGAAGCAATTAAAGAAATGATTGATTCTATGAATGTCGGTGGCAAAATGCGCAGAAAAGGCTTGCTTGTATTGCCTTGTGGTGTCGGCAAAACAAGAACAGCCGTTGCATTAAGCAAAATTTTAATCAATAATGATTGGGTGCAAAATATTCTTTTCTTAGCTGACCGCAATAATCTTGTTTCTAATGCCTTAAAGCCGTTTATGCAATATATTGACGGTGTCGTTAGCGATATATCGGCTGAAAATCCTGATAGAGATACTATGGCTCGTGTTTGTATCTGTACCTACAATTCAATGCTTAATTTCTTAAATAAGCCAAAGAAAGAATTTTCGGTCGGACACTTCGACTTAATTATCGTAGATGAAGCACACCGCTCTTTGTTTAATGTTTATCGTGCCATTTTTGAGTATTTTGACTCATTCGTAATTGGTTTAACTGCAACGCCAAGCACAGCAATTGACCGCTCTACTTATGAAATCTTAGATTTAAATACAGATGAGCCGACTTTTGAAGTTAAATTTGAAGAAGCTGTTAACCTTGAATATCTTGTTAGCTATCGTGCCTTTGATAAAACCTCTAATATTCTGAAGAACGGCTTAAAATATGCTGACTTAAGTGACAAAGAAAAGGTTGAATATGAAGAGCTGTTTTTAACTCCAGAAGGAGAAATACCTGATACCGTAGATGGAAGTAAGTTTAGAAAGAATCTTTTTAATGAAGATACTATTAAAAAGATGTTTTCTGATTTATTCGCAAATGGTCTAAGGGTTGATAACGGAAATAAAATCGGTAAAACTTTAATTTTTGCCGTCGACCACAATCACGCGGTTAAAATTGTCGAGGTCTTTAAGAAGACATATCCGGCGCTTGGTGATGAATTTTGCCAGGTTATTGATACGCAAATAAAGAAAAATAAAACGAGACAAGACAATTTTGCAAAAAAAGACTCTAATCCGCAAATTGTTGTTTCTGTTGATATGATGGACACAGGTGTAGATATTCCGGAGATAGTCAACCTTGTATTTTTTAAGCGCGTTTTATCTCGAATTAAATTTGATCAAATGTGGGGACGTGGCACAAGAACCTGTAAAAACTTGCACGTTATAACGCCTTCGAGAGATTATTTTGAAGGTCGTTCTATGGACGATACTCGTATGGATTATTGCGACAAACAAGGCTTCTTTATCTTCGATTATTGTAATAATTTTGAATATTTTGACATGAATCCGGAAGGTAAAGATCCATCAAATCAGCTAAATCTCAATCAAAAAATTTATTCTACGAAGCTTGATATTTTAACAAAGTTGCAAAATATTACCTATCAAGAACAACCTAATTACAAAGCATATCACACCGAGCTAAAAAGGTATTTGGCAAAAAAGATTGCAGACTTAGACACTAACAGAATTGATGTAAATGCAAGGCTCTATTATGTTGATAAATATAAGACAGAAAAAGCTTTAGAATGCCTTACAGAGAAAGATTTATACGATATAAGAGTTAACTTATTAAAGCTTATAGACCAAGACACAACTGATGACACATATTCAAAATCTTTAGAGTTTCGTTTATGTATTATGCAGTTGTCGCTGTTAGACGATAAAGTTGACTCCTCTAAGCAACAAGTTCAACTCTTAAAAACAGCTCAAGCTCTGCTTACAAAAGCAAGTATTAAAGATGTTTTTGATAAAAGAGAACTATTAAAAACATTAGCTGATGAAGATTATTATAATAACCTGGACTTCTTTGAACTAGAAAAGGTTAAAACAGAAGTCGGACCGCTTATAAAATATCTTCGCGGCGACAGCGTAGAAATTACAATTACAAATTTTAATGATAAAATTGAATCAAAAGTGCGAGATGTAAAATTTGACTTTGACAATTTTCGCTCATATAGAGAAAAAATTATTACTTACCTTCGCAAGCACTTTGGAGAACTTAATGCGGTTAAGAAAATTATAAACCTTGATTCTCTTAATGAAAAAGATTTAAGCGAATTACAAGAAGTTTTGAATTCTTTAAAAAATCCTGTAGATAATACTGAAAACTTTAACAACACACAGGAGTTGATTATCTTTATCAGAAAAATTATCGGACTGGATAAAAAAGCCATAGATGAGAAATGTGCCAAATTCTTAAATAATAACGATTTTAATAAGGAACAGCGGCAGTTAATCAACCTCATCATTGACTTTGCAATCAGAAATGGCAATGTAACAGCTGAAGATTTAGTCAACGAACAACCATTCTGCGATATACCTATTCAAGAAATGTTTGATTTTGATATAAGACCACTGATACAATTGGTAAACGTTTTCAATAGTCCCTTAATAGTTTCTGCTGCTGCATAGTATTACCTCCTGTATTAACAGGAGATAGATTTTTCAAATAAAGAATGTCTTGTTTTAGGTAAAGGCAATAAACAGCGCAAGGTATATTTTGATGCTAAAACCAAAATACATTTACAACAATACCTAAAATCAAGACAAGATGAGAACAATGCTTTATTTGTAAGCTTATTAGAGCCACACGAGCGCTTAAAAATAAGCGGTGTCGAAATAACTTTAAGAAAAATAGGCAAACGCCTTAATATTAACCATGTTCACCCTCATAAATTCCGTAGGACACTTGCCACAAAAGCTATTGACAAGGGCATGCCTATTGAGCAAGTTCAGCATTTACTTGGGCATGCAAAAATTGATACAACCCTTGGTTATGCAATGGTAGATGATGAAAACGTAAAAATTTCGCATAAAAAATTCTTGGGATAACGGATTAACAAATTTCGATTTGTCGACCTGTTTTACAAACTCAGCGAAGGTATTTTGTTTGCTTTTTTCAGCAATCGAAACGAAAAGTTTCTCAAGGAATCTGGATTTTATTCCTTTTACTGTGCTACCAGATGAATTTCTCCATATTTTATCCTGAAAATATTCTGAGGACATAAAATATTCTAGATATATAGAATTAATTCGTTCATCTGGCACAATGGTGATCAACCTCTGCCCAACACAAAATTTTTCTTTCATTTCGGGGATGACACAAACATAACCTAATGGAGCTTCTGTAGTAAACAAAATATCTCCAGATTTAGGAAATCCTCTGGTCATTATTTTATCAAAATTTTCCTCAGGAATAAATTCGGCAGGTTCAAAGTTCAAGTTATGCATTCTTACATTTTTTGCAGTAATCAGTCTGATACCCATTGAGCATTTTTCTGGTGTCTTACCACGATAATCAATAAACTTTGTACAATTTTTTAGGGAAACCTGGGATTTATTGTCATACAATAAATCCCCAAACATCTCGATAAATCGTGATTTTACTAGTTCATCAAGCTGTTTGAGTTGTTCTTTTTTTGATAAAATAGCTTTATTTAACTGTGTTAAAATCTCTACCGCAGCAGATTGCACCTCTGGTGTCGGGATATTAATATTTAAATCATCTATATTTTCTGACTTAATATTGTTTATATTAGCCCCGATACTACTTGATGCTATTTGCTCCCGATATAGCTTTGAAGAAAAAAATACTCTGATGAAATCTTTATTAATTCCGACAACATCATTTATTCGTAACGCTTTGCAAAATGCTCCAAATGATATTACTTTTGAATATCCGGTAAAAATACTGGCTTTTCCCACTAACGCCTTACTGCCGCTTGATGTGCAAATTACAATATCTCCGGCTTGAAGTTTTTGAGCTTGTTTAACTTTTTCTGATTTTACATAAATCAAATCATCATAAACCATACCGTCATCTTGAATATTATTAGCTCGCAAAATTGGTATTCCATTGGTTGCATCTGTGACATCTGTTGGCTTATAAGAAACCCCACGAAGTTGCGTAACAAATTCTTTTATTTTACACTTTGACATTACGCTACCTCCTGACAGATAAATCGTGATTTTTATATCTATTTAAGTAAAAACCTAAGCATTTAAAAGGCTTCACTCTCTAAGACATAAGCCAATATAATAATACACTAAGTTAAATTGTTTTAGAGGTACTGTTTCGCGAAAATCTTATATTCTTCTTTTTGATTGTTAACTGTTATTTTTCTAAGATCTATATGTCACTATTGAATTTTTTAGTATGAGGGATTGCAACGTCCCAGCTCACTTTTGAGCCGACTTCATATTAACAACGTGTAATAAAATGTCAAATATTATGAGGTGGCAGAATCATTTTTATAATTAAATAAATTACGGGGCGGAAACAGCGCCCCATAATTTATTAGTTGCCTTACAGAAAACCCCGAGTTTACTCGGGGCTGAATGCCAAGGTGTTGGAACAACACCGCTCCACGCCAACGAGCGTGGTCAAACCGTAAGGTTTGTAGCTGTTATAGAACCCCCAGTTTACTGGGGGATATCTATTCAATTCTCAAACTAACTCCACCACCCTTTTGTGTGCAAATAAATTGAATACAATGAGTCGTTACATTGACTTATTATCTAATATAAATTTTATAATAAGTCCTTGTTTATCCAACGTTCCAGGCTGACAGCCTTTTAAGAAAATAAAAAACTTATTATAATTTCAATAAATCTGATGTTTTTATAATGAGAAAGGGACGTTTTTTATGGGAATCGGAAAACAAGCAAAAATTCTTACCAATAAACAGCAGGAACTGCTTTTAACCTATCTTGAAAAATCCAGATATCCATTAAGAAATAAGGTAATGCTCCTGTTCAGCTTCAAAGCTGGATTACGAGCAAAAGAAATTGCAGCTGTTACTTGGTCTATGGTTTGTAATGCTGATGGAAAAATCGGAACAGAAATAAATTTGACAAACAATGCTTCGAAAGGGAACTACTCTGGAAGAATAATCCCGTTAAATAAACAACTGAAAAATCTTTTGGAAAGATTGTTGTTGCAAAAACAGGAAAAACTCGGCTTCTGTCTGGAAAATCATATCATCGATAGTGAACGAGGACGTAAAACCAGCCCACAAGCTATTGTTAATTGGTTTTCAAAATTATATAAAACCGTAGGAATAGATGGTTGCTCATCTCATAGCGGAAGAAGAACATTCATAACTAATGCCGCAAAAAACATTTGCCTTGTTGGCGGCAGCCTTAATGATGTCCGCCTACTTGCCGGGCATGCTTCTTTAGCAACTACCCAACGATATATTGAATATAATACAGATGCACACAAAAAGGTGGTGGAGTTAGTTTGAGAGAAATTACCTTGCCATAAATTATTTTTAGAAGAGTCCGCACTAGATATAAAAGCTTGAACTCTTCTAAATAACCTAAATATTCTAAATTTTGTTTTCTTTGTCGTCTTCATCCTTTTTAAGCAAATCTGGATGAACAAAATATTTAAGTGTCTTATGACCTATCGCCAATGGTCGGCTTATAATATTACGAGAAATTAAATTTCGTAACATTTTATCAATTTTATCGACTTTGATTTTATCTTTAAAGGCATAGGTCAAATCTTTTTTGAAAAAGAATCCTCGTTCCTGTAACAAGACCCACTCGATTAATTCCTCCAAAATTTTGTCATCTTCATCAAATTTAGCCTCGTTATATGCTTTTAGAGCGTGTTTTAATAAGAGTTTATATAAATTAATTGCCCTCCTGACGGTATCAAGTGAAATTGTTTTCCCTGTCCCCCCTTCCGCCAGATGAAGCAAACCGGACAAACGTCCAAGTTGGGCAGACATTTTACACGACCACGTCGCTATTTTATGGTATTTTCCATCAACAGCTAAATGTCGTTCCAAACGCTGAACACATTTTACAATAGCTCCATAACCGTCCGGTGATAAAGATAAAACCTGAGGGGCTTCACCCATCGGTACATCAAGAAAACTTTTAATAAATTTATTGTATTCATTGATGATGTCTTCTTGTATTGGCATTCCGTTATGAGTTCTGTACCCGATATTACTTTGAGGATACCACATCAAAAAGCGTTCCAGCAGTCCAAATCCTGAAAAAGATTTTTTTGCCGATATTTTATTCAGAACAGCTGGTTGAGCAAGGACACAGAAAGTCAATAGCGGTTCAAGATTTATTTCGCACTCACGGCGTTTCATTGAAATATTACCCTTATCCCACCCTTTAAGCAAAACATCAATGTTGGCAATGTTGTTTGTGTAAAGACCTCCAAGGACATCAAAAATAGACCCCTCATCGGAAATAATCGCACATTGGCCATTATGGTCATTTAAGAAGGCTAACAAAGATTCTGGTGTTGTGTCATTTAAGATAATTTTAGGTACAACATCAATCTTTTGAGCCGTGGTTTCCAGCGTCATCATTTCATCAATGATAGCATCCGGATGCTGAGCCTGTTTAGCTCGCTTTCTTAGGTCTGCCAATTTTTCCTGTATTAAAGAAGCCTCAAGTTCCTGTTTACGGATTTTGGGCAACCAAACTTCTTTTTGAGATTTTTCCCACTCATATATTGGTCGACTTAATATAGAGAGTACCGGACTTTTTCTTGTTCCCGGAGCGGAAAATGCCAAAAAATATAAATTGCAGGGGACTGAAAAAGTGTCTGTCAACCGAACTTCAAATTTTCCTTGCACTGCAGCAGCTAACATACCTAATGCGGTTAAGTAAACCATACCTCGCGAAACCTCAAGATTTTGGCAAATATTAGATACAACAGGTTGAAGTTTGCAGGGGATGCTAGCTTCTTCTATCTCAGGTGTTGAAATAGACGCTGTTAATAACGGTGGTTCCCATTCAATCTCGCTCTCATCATAAATTTTAGAAAATTCATCATCGCCCTTCTTCAAAAAAGAATAATCTCCGGGAGTTGATAAAGCTTCCTTAAATGCAGACTCAACTGTTTTTTTCGTTTCATCATCCGAAAGACCGCAAATTCGGGCGGCATCTGTCAAATTTTCTTTTACAACACTTTCTTGCAAATATCTACTATGGCACATTTGAGCCAATTTAAAAGCTCCCCGATAGAGAGTATCGTTCCGTTTTCCCTCTGGACAAGTTCTTATTTTTTCTAGGGTATTACTGAACTCCCGTGAAAAATAAGGATGAGTTTTTATTTCAAATGCCTTTTCAGAGCCATTTTTCTTTTGACCTCCGTGGACAATCTCTTGCAGAATCCACTCGGATGCACATTCCATCTCCTGTGGGCAAAAATCACGTTTCCAGCTATATTTTTTACCGTTGGGGTGGATGGATGGTGGAACTACAATATATCCGCCATCCCCACGAATATCAACGTTAGGTAGTACTCCGGCCCTGTTTTTTACCATTTCAATTTCTTCAGGATATCTAAAGTAAAAATGTCCTCCGCCATCTCTACCTGATTTAGCAATAATTGTCTTAGGCCACTCCCTGTCTTTTTTTATTTTACGTAGTTCTTCTTTTCCTGTTGAACCATCAATGTCAATGACGAAACACCGATTGGTTTTTCCGGTTACAAAACCAATATTGGCCTCAGGATATGCTTTCCACCATTTTTTTATAGTGTCAACGTCTGAGGAAGCATCTTTACATCCATGCTGAACTAATTCTCCTAAAGGCTCTTTACCCCGAGGTTTCAAGGGAAAAACTTTATACCCAAGATGCGCATAATGCTCTGCCGCCTCTGAAAGGCTCATCTCGTTTATTGAGAGTTTTTCTTGATTTTTTATTTTTTTGGTATTATCATTATTTTCGTTTAGATTATATAAGGCGTCTTCTTGTGTTGCAGCACCAAAGGCGTCTTCTTTTTTATTAGTGAGTTCTGCCATTTTGACCTCCCTGAATTTCGGTTGAGTTTTCAATTAGCCAGTTGATGACTTCTTCAACTGGGTAGGCGACTTTTCGCCCAATCTTAAATCGCCCCCGAATACCTGTCCCTTGACAATCTCGGTTTCTCATTGTCCGGGGATTAATCACACCGCCGGTTACTTCAGCCAATCTGTCACGAGCCACAAAGGGGCTTTTACAATTTTCTTTAATTCTTTGAATAATATCTTTCAAAACCTTTACTCCATATCTAAAAAATTAAGATTTTTTTCGATTCTGTTTTTAGCTTTTAAATATGTCTTCGTCAACGCATAACAGACTGTTTTTGCTTGTTTTTATAGGAAAGAAAAAAGGGGCTTTTTCTTTCCGCCCCTTGAGTTTCTAACTCTTTTTTTGCCTGTGAATGTACCTCATGAGTAGATAATCATAACCTCTATCAACTACATTTTTGAAATTCTTCTTGGTGGTTTTACGTATATTTTCTGCATCTTTTTTGGTCTTCGATTCGTCTTTTATTTCAAAGAATAACTGGGCAATGTTCTCATCCGTCAGATTTTGGTGATAAGCTTGTTCTAAAAACCATAAATCAAAATATTGCAAAATATAACTTTCTCTCAACCGTTTTATATCGGCATCCGAGATTTCTCCATTATTCTTAAACAGACTTCGCTGGGTCGTGCGCTTACTTTCGATAATTTTTTGTATTTCTTGCATCACTAAACCCAAAGGACGATACTTGTTTATACCCAATATTAAAAAATCGTCATCAGCCCAAATCATATCATCTTCGGTATTTATTTTAATGACTGGAGGTGATTTCAACACTCTGACATAATAGTTGAGAAGCATATCTAAATATTTTAATACAGCATCCTCATCGTCCGGAACAATAATCTCATCATCAGGAACAATCATCCCATCTTCTATACCCCAAAGCTTCTCAATTTCCTCGTCAGAAAGATTCGAATATTTCGAACTATCTGGAATATCCGAAATATTCGAAATATCCGAAATATTCAAAAAATTCTGATTTGTATATTTAGAAAAATTGTTTTTCAAAAAAGCTTTCATTAATTCTAATCTTTTACTTTTGCATTCAATTGGGTGTTCTATAAAAAAGCTACTCAACAGCATTTTGAAATTAAAATCAGAGGTTTCATAATAGAAATCCACCCATTTTTTCGTAAAGAACTTATAGACAGCAAGACGAAATAACAGTTGCTCTGCAAATTCTTTATTACCCAATGTTCGGGTATAATATTTTTCAAATGAAAAATGTTTCAGGATTTCATCAAACATCTTCCGAAGATCTTTATTAGGTTGGCGCATATGCATTTCCTTTTCATAATTTTTAGAATTTTTAGGATTTTTAGTATTCCTGCAATAATGAAAAACAATATTAAATATTTTAATATGAAAAATCAAGGAACTATTAAGAATTCAATATGCCATAATCAAGATTTGAACCAATCCATTGGTCATTCTTCAACATTTATTTTAACTTAAAAAAGTGGCACAGGGGTGGCACAAAAAACAAAACAGATAAAACAAAAGGCTTTGAGATTTTTCTCAAAGCCTTGTAAATAAATGGTTGCGGGGGGAGGATTTGAACCTCCGACCTTCAGGTTATGAGCCTGACGAGCTACCGGGCTGCTCCACCCCGCGATAAATGATGGTGCATAGATACGCTTTTTCTCCATTGATGTCAAGACAAAAAAACAAATTTCTCAAAAAAACAGCGAAATCAGGATCGCAAATATGAAAACCGCCACCACCAGCCAATGCCAAAGTTTCATTTCCATCTCCTTTTAATTAAAAAGAATCAGCGCCAAAGTCACCAGCAATACGACTGCTGCGGCGATTTTCCAATGTTTTTGTTCCCACATGCCGTTTTTCCCGCATCTGTTGTCTGCGGTTGATATAGTCCGAATTTTCGGCAAAACAAGAGGAAATGCGTCTATTTTTCAAACCGCCCGCAAAAATCCGCGGCATCCGGCGTTTTATCCCCGGATCCGGCAAAAAAGCCGCCTGCTTGCAGACGGCTCACAATACCTCTTACAGATAAATGGAAATAACATAAAGTATAACCGCCGCATAGGCGCCGGCAAAAATATCGTCCAGCATCACACCCCAGGCGTTTAAGACCTTGGAATCCGCCCAGCGCGCCGGCTGCGGCTTGGTAATGTCAAATACCCTGAACAAGCCGAAACCGCACACATACAGCAGAAA
>ENA-OPSJ01001752-OPSJ01001752.1-human-gut-metagenome-genome-assembly--contig:-NODE-1752-length-15585-cov-7.007276_pt1 | contig 15585 bp, 16 predicted proteins | sample MGYA00241801_ERZ501893 | MGnify/ENA primary metagenome ERZ501893 (study PRJEB25962, sample SAMEA2042219) | human gut metagenome | biome: human gut; feature: human-associated habitat; material: faeces...
TCTTCCGAAGCTCTTAAACAAGATATAAGAGATATGTACGAACAGCATCTTACGCCAAAGGACTTTGGCATAAAAGTTCGATACAATAGCTCTGAACTTGCGATTACTGCTTCCAACAAAATGCGTAAAGCATTTGACTGGACTATTCCGTTTACATATTACGGAAATATCTTTGATACACCGTATGTAAGTCTGAATGAATCACAGAATCGCAATAACTTAAAAGTCATATCCTCGTTGGCTGCCACTCTTAAAGAGAAAGGATATAGCTTCAGATTTGCTGATGTCGGCAGACATCCCCAAAGTGCAATAAATAATCCAAACATAGGAACTTCTCGATACTTCGCAGACGTCCCAAAATCTATCATTGTTGATATCCTTTCTTCCATCAAATGTTCGGTAGTCAATATGAACTTCAATACTGCCAACCTTTTGGACTTTGTTCAAGATCCCGACAATGTCGGACTTGATAATTGGGATGTTGTTTTTGAAGGTGGTGAAAGTTCAGAAAAATATGATATTCCAGAACTTTCCACTATAAATTGCGTAGAGCGTTCTATTTGTTTGGGTAATAGAAACGTTATACAAATTTCTTCACGTCGAAGAATTTTAGGTCTGCGTGAAGGCAAATTTGCGCTTACTAAAGAACAAATTAGCCATGCAGAAACAGCTTGTAGAGAAGCATGGATAGCCGCAGGTGAATCCCGTGAAAGTGCTAAAGGTAGAGATGTGCCTCTACGAGCTTACTTTGAGTATTTGCCTAATCGCAAACCTATTCTTATTGTTATGTGTATCCAACCCAAAAACAATAAGGATGGGAATAAGCCCGATACGGCTGAAATAAAAAAATACAAAGAAGAACTTGGCAACGATAAAATCGTGGCCTTCGCTATTGGCTTTCCGGGCATTGGAGAGATGGGCGCGCCGCGTAAATATAAAGTGAACAAGGTCTTCTATCAAATGTTTATGGAGGATTCCGAAGAAATCGAAGATGAAGATGAGGAATGATATATATAGAATATTCGAGACCTCATTTAATGATGGTCAGTTCATCCGTATAGGAACTAACAGAAATCTTAATCTCTATATCGGCCGCGATGAATGTGGACGTTACTCTTTTGATTTTCGTGGTATATACCATCCACAAAGAATTGCCGGTTCAGAAGTGATCTCTGTTTTCCAAACAAAGGTCGGAAATTATATTTTCCTAAGATTTTCTTTGGAGGCTCCAGATTTATTAGACTGTTTTTGCACTTTCTGCGAAGACTTACTTACTTCCACGTCAGATATAACCGATGATTCTATTGCTTACAATACCTTATATCAGCGGTATTTATCATGGAAAAAACTTTTCCGACCTAATCTTGGTAAGCTTTCTGAACCGGAAATCATGGGTCTTATTGGAGAATTAATCTTTATGCGTGACTATATGATTCCTACTTATGGTTGCAAAACAGCCATAGATAGCTGGACCGGTCCGGAAAAGACACATAAAGATTATTCTTTAAGTGATAAATGGTTTGAAATCAAAACCATAAGCACAGGAAAAGAAGTAGTACGCATTTCTTCTATTGAACAATTAGACTCAGAGATAGACGGACAGCTGTATGTTTACGAGCTTGAAAGAATGAGTCCTTCATTTGATGGTCTCAAACTTAATGCTATCATTAATGAGATTATCAGCTTATTGCCGACTTCATTTGTAAAAGATTTATTCGCATCTAAGCTGGAATTATTCGGTTTTGATTTTTCTCCCGAATATGACAATTTCGTATATTCTAACACCTCTCGCTCTTGTTACCTTGTTAATCAAAGTTTTCCCAGACTAAAACGTTCTGACCTGCCTATACAGATAGGACATGTTCAATATGATTTAATGTTGTCACATTTGGAAGATTTTAAGCAACCGTAAAGAGTAAACAATCTTGCCATGGAATTACAAGAATTTAGAATACAATATATCGACGCTCTCAGATTTGATGCTGAACACGATGGCTCCGAACCAGAGGCACAGTTCATCACCAAAGTTTTAGAACACTTGGAGGATATGGGTGAGATAAACGACCCAAATCCCATTTCCTTTGAAATCAGGGGACGTCGAGGTCGCATTATGGCTTTTGATGCCTATGCTTATGACGAAGCAGATAGCGCTTTGATCCTTATAGCCAGTGAATTTAGTAACAATCGCGAATCTATTCCAGTATTAACTAATACTCGAATTAACGAGATTGTCACAAGAATGGAAAATTTCTTGTACGAAAGCGTCAACGGTCATATGGAAGATTATTGCGACGACTCCGATGAAGCTATCATAATCTCGAAGGAGTTCAGACAAAAGATTGGTAAATCTTTAATGACATCCGAAATTTTAAGATTTCGCCTCGTTATCATTACTGACCATATACTTAGTAAGCAAGTTAAGAGTATAAGTCAGGAAGATTTTATTGACCGTCCTACCGAAGTCCAACTTTGGACTATCGACCGAATATTCAATTCTATCACGTCCAATTCAAGCGAAATCATTGAATTTGATACTTCTGAGTTCGGATGTGAAGGTGTTCAATTCCTAAAAGCTGAAATCGGCTCCGAATGCGAGTATGAGGCATATTTGGGTATTATACCGGGATATTTACTCGCACAAATGTATCTTAAATGGGGTAGTAAACTACTTCAAGGTAATGTCCGCGCATTTCTTAGTGCGAGAGGTAAAGTCAACAAAGGTATTAGAGACACTATCATAAATGCCCCATACAATTTCTTTACATACAATAATGGAATAGCAATCGTGGCTCGTTCTGTTGGATTCTCTGCTGACGGGCAAAGGATAGTCCACTTCAAAGACCCTCAAATTATCAACGGTGGTCAAACCACCGCTTCCCTTGCTAACGCCATTATCAAAAAAGAAGATAAAAAGGGAATGGACAATCTATTTGTTCCTATGAAACTTACCGTACTTAATATTGAGGATGAACTTTCTGAAGAACAAATAGACCAATATAACAGCATTACGAAAACCATTTCTCAGTGCGCAAATAGTCAAAATGCTGTTTCGGAGGCTGACTTTTTCTCGAATCATCCATTCCATGTAATGATGGAAAAACTTTCAGAAAAAGTATTGGCACCTCCCGTGGGTGGAAATCCTTTCCAAACTACATGGTTCTATGAACGTTCAAGAGGTAAATGGGAGCAACCTCAGATGCAACTTTCCGTTGCTGAGAGAAAAAAGTATTGCGAAAAGCATCCAAAATCTCAGGTAATAAAAAAAGAGAAGCTTGCAAAGTGCTTCAATAGTATATTGATGAATCCTCATCAGGTCTGTCAAAGCTCCGCAATCAACTTTAGCAAGTTCGCATCTTTTATCGAGGAATTGTACCAAAACTCCCGCGATTCTATTAACGAAGAGTTTTTCAAGAAATGCGTTTGCTCTGTTATCTTGTTTGATACACTTGATAAACTCGTAGGTAAAGCTTCATGGTATCCCAAAGGAGGTAACAAAGCGCAGATAGTTCCGTATGCTATCGCTAAACTATTTTCGCTTCTTCCAAAAGACTCGGATATTGATTGGCATAGCATTTGGCAAAAGCAAACGTTATATCCCATTTTAGCTGATGAGCTATCCCGAATTGCTTATGTCGCTCATCAGTTCTTGATGGAAGAAGCTAACGGCGGTATTGTCAGGACTATTTCCAGGACTCCGACTCTTTGGAATAAATTCAAGGCACTACCATTCAAACTTTCCGACAATTTCCTCGGTAGTCTTATCTCTAAGGAAGTGACTAAGGCAGTTGAAGCATCAGCTAAACGCGCGCACAGGTTTAATTCAGAGATTGACGCTGCCGTCGAAATTTTCAATCTCGGATATGATTATTGGATAGGTGTTTATAATGAACTCATAGCCAATAATATATTGACTTATGGAGATTCAACCTTCATAAAGTCTATTGCCGAATATATTAAAAAAGGTAATCTTCTAACCACCGCCCAATGTAGGCGTCTTGTTAAAATCATCAATAAGGCGGAAGACAAAGGGTATATAATGCCACGATAATGGTACCAGGATTTCAAGAATTTCTATTACCCGTCCTAAAATTTATGGGCGATGGCAAAGAGCACTCGAGAGATGAGATCTCTGAAAGAGTGCCCCAAAACTATTTTTCTTTCACTCCCGAAGAAATGAAAGAGAAAACGAAAAATGGGAACAAGATTAAAGTATTTGACCGGGTTGAGTGGAGCATTACGTACTTAAAACAATCTGGTCTTCTTAGTCGCCCGCGAAGATCACATTATATAATTACAGAATCGGGATTGGCCCTTCTGAAATCCGATATAAAGGAAATTACTTCAAAATTCCTTTATAATAACTATGCCGCTTTTAGAGACTTCCAAAATAGGACTCGAAATAGCGGTGGCGGAGTAGAGCGAACTACAAGCACAGCGGCTGAAGACACACCATCTTATCGTGAACAATCTAAGGCGTTATCAGATTATCAAAATTTCGCCAAAATTATAGATAATCTTAGGTCCTTTGGTGCTGAGCCATCCGAAGACCAACTGGATAAACTTGAAGAACTTAAACATACTGCGCTCTTAGATTCTATATCTTCATGTTCGCTCAATTTTGATAATCGCGATTTTCTATCGCTGAACGATAGGGTTCACATCCTTTTCTCTATCACCCGCGATGGATATTCAGCTAAAATTATCCCCGACAATATAGCTACTCAAATTGAAGGTACTGAGATCGTCTTCAAAGGAAATTGTTCAGAAGAATCCAATAAGCGTAAACGTCGGCCTAACTGGAACTTTTACAATCTCGGCCTCATTGACGGCGACATTATAGAATATACCCCAGACCCGACTCAAAAAGCCACAGTTGCATCGAAAAAAGGAGTAGAATACGATGGCGAAGTATTTGAGTCTCTTGATCTATTAACTCGCTTCATTGGTGATTCTGATAAGCGTCAAGATTGTACTACATTATGGAGCTTTGAAGGAGAAAGTCTTGCTGAGATCTATAACAATACATTCCCTAAATCAGAGTGATTCTTCTGGCGTTTCGGCACAATGACGCTTTAATAAATCTGGTCATGGTCTCAATCGTAAGCACCAAACAGTAACTCATATGTAGTTTTCGCTCCAACTTTTAGTTGAATCTACTCCGCAATATCTTAAACTCTATCGAATAGAAGATTATGATAACTGACAACTCGACATATAGGCAGCTTTTCCACTCATTGATTCAGCACAAGGAAAGCGAGGTCGTTGAGTTCAAGAAGGCGGAGAACAACTTCGACTTCGATGACCTCGGTAAGTATTTTTCGGCATTGAGTAACGAGGCTAATTTGCGTGGTCTTCCTTTTGCGTGGCTGGTATTTGGTTACGATGAAAAGAAGCATGAAATCATTGGCACTTCATACAAGGATGGCGAGGGTGCGCTGAACAAACTGAAACATGACCTCACCAATAACATGAGTGACGGTCAAACATTCCGCGAGATTATTCCGGTGGAAGTAGACGGCAAGCGCATACTGATGTTCAAGATTCCGGCCTCACCACGAAATATCGTGATGAAGTGGAAAGGTATCGCTTACGGTCGTGACGGCGAGAGTTTGAAGCCGCTCAATCAGTCGAAGCAGGATGAAATCCGCAATCAGACGCCATATCGCGACTGGTCTGCCGAGATTGTGCCCAACGCTACTCTCGATGACCTTGATGAAGTAGCGATTGCCAAAGCTCGTAAGATGTTTAAAAAGGTGCATAGTCGGATCCCGGTTGCCGAAGTCAACGATTGGTCAGATGAAAAGTTTCTCAGCAAATGTGGGCTTATGATTGACGGTAAGCTGACACGTGCCGCCATCATTCTATTAGGCAAGAGTTTTTCGGAGTATCTGCTGAGGCCGGCGGTTGTGCAAGTGACATGGACGCTACGCGATAAGAATAAGGATGTTGTTGATTACGAGCATTTCTCCGTGCCATACATACTGACAGTCGATGAAATCCTTGCCAAGATTCACAATCTGACATTGCGTGAGATGCCGGGCGGTACATTGTTCCCCGACACGATGAAGCAGTACGATGACTACACCATCCGTGAGGCACTTCACAACTGTATCGCACACTCTAATTACCAACTACAGCAGCGTATCAACTTTGTCGAAAATCCCGGATTCCTCTACTACTCTAATGCCGGTTCGTTCATCCCGGGGTCATTGGAAGAGGTTTTGAGCACGGATGAGCCGCAGAAGTTCTTCCGCAACGACTGTCTTTGTCAAGCGATGGTGCATTTCAACATGATTGATACTGTGAGCCGAGGTATAAAGAAGATGTTCACCGAGCAGTGGCAGCGCCGCTTCCCTATGCCTGACTATGAAATTGACAATGACAAGCAGCAGGTTGCTGTCCGCATTTATGGAACATCCATCGATGAGCGTTACACTAACATGCTCAAGAATAACGATTCACTTACCCTCTGGGACTGTATTTCACTTGATGCTATCCAGAAGGACCATCGTATTGATGAATCGGTCGCACAGGACATGATTCAGCGAGGGCTAATCGAAGGTGAAGCTCCGAACTACACCATATCCCTTAGTGTTGCCAAAGCATCCAGACAACTCGCGAAATATACAAAAGTCAGAGGTCTTGAACGCGATAAAATCAAGCACATGATTTTGCAATACATTCAGAATGCAGGTGTTGACGGGGCAAAACGGGATGCAATCCTTGACTATCTACAGGACACCCTTCCCGTTCGTAATACAAGAGAACAGAATTCTGATTTGATTCGTAACATACTGAGAGAGATGGGGCAAGAAAACATAATTGTATCTAAAAACAAATTATGGTATTTATCAAAATCGACGGATTAAACGTATATCTGCAGCCATCATGGTGTAATACATGTGTAGTTTACAAATTTATCGTGTAGTAGTATGTGTAGTAGCTGTTTTTGGGGACTACTACACGTACCTTCATCAAATTTCTATCGCATCCGACCTAAATCTCGGTCGGATGCGTGTTAATTAGGCGTAATCCGACCGTTTATTTATTGTAAAAACGAGTAGTTTACCCGAAAAAAACAAGTAGTTGGCGAGTAGTTCTGCAAATATCCGAGTAGTTTGCCCGAAAAGCGAGTAGTTATTTGGGACAGGCGTGTCTTTGTTTTCATTGCCCTGACACCATAATTGTTGTGCGGAGGTATAAGAGGAGAATGAACAATAGGGCATAGAGTAGTATTGTTAGAAGCGTCCAGCCACGTGGGAGAGAGAAGTTGCCGGTGAGGTAATTGAGGATGCGGCTTGTGAGGCGATGGCGAAGTGTGGCGATTTTGGGAAGTAAGCCAGACGGGAGGTCTGAGAAAATCGAATGCGGTTTGGGCGTATCATCTGCAGTGGTGGATGCCCCGAAATGTTTGAGAATATCCATGTGGATGTCAACAAATTTCTTTTCAGTTCTCTTGATATAAGTGATTATCAGTCGATAGAAAGTGTTGAACTCTTTGAGCATTGCAATGCACATTTCTTTCTCGGTGGCATAATATGGCTCACCTTTAGCCTCGCATTCCTGTCGGAGCCGTTCTTCTGCTTGGCGGTCTTCTTCCTGATGACATTCCTGCCGTTGTTGCAGACAGTCGTGGCACGCTTTCAGAAACATTTCATAGATTTTGTCGGTGTCGATTTCAACCCGGATGTTGCCATCGGTAGTGGCAGCCGTTTTGCCTTCCAGAATCAGAAGTCGGTTCTTGATTTCGTTTAGCTCGTTGACTTGCTGATTGTGCAGTCGGTCAACATAGTTTTTATCGTTTGTATTCATTCATGTATTATATTTCCTTGTTCGAAGGGGTTAAGGAATCCTTAACTCCTTGTCATAGTGTTTGCAAATTCTTTTGCTCATCTCATCTTCTACGTTTGAAAGGCCTATTGACATATTGGTTTTCTTGAGCTTCCTGACGGCGACGGCGTTCATCGTTCCAGTCGAGATCGTTGGAGGTGCCACCGCCGCCGAAAGATTGCATGACAGCCGGACCAGCAAGGAAGTTGATAATCACAGATAATGGAATCAGACTAACTCTCGATGGTTCAGTGGGGGTGCTATTGGGTAGCACTCCCTGAAAAAGCTTTTCTGTTTTGGAAGCATCTTTGCTTGTAACCTGCTGATCCCGAGAGGGGGTCTGCAGAGCATAGACCCTCTCAATTGGGCATTGAGAGGGTGCGGTCAATTTGCCCGTACCCACCTCAAAGTTTAACCGATGGCCTATTGAGAGGGTGGACAATACGTCCACTCCCTCAAATGGCAATGTCTCAAACTTTGTGACGAGCTTGCCATAGGTGAGTTTTTGTTTGGACAGTTTAGAACCGGCAAACTTATAACCGTCTTTGGCGAATGAAATGCCCCGGATTTCTCCCGTGGAACGGTTGATACTGAAACATGCTTCTATCCCATGGGTCTCCAACGCATATTGGAATTCAGCCCATGATGATGAACTGTCTGCGGCGGCGATGGCTGCCGACTTTATATCGAATCGCAACTGCTGAATCGGTCGCAGTCTGTCACGGTTAACTTTCTCGCCTGTCATGTTGCCGAATGTCAGACCGTGGCGTAGCTTGATATCCTTGCAGACTTTCGCGCTCCTGATACGCTCATTGAATGCGGAAATTACATTGCCGTCAAGGTCGATTCGACTGAACACAAGATGGCAATGCGGGCGCGTCTTGTCAAAGTGTCGCGCCACGATATACTGCGCATTGGTGATCCCCATGCCTCGAAGCCATTCATCTACGAGTTGCGCCATGAAGCGGTCGCCCTGCTCATTGTCGGGGAACAGATGTGCATCCTCAGGCGAGAATGAGATTGACACATGCTTTACCGGTTGCCCGATATGATGTACTCGGCCGCGACTGTCTGGATGACGCAGATGTGTGTTGAAACTGTCGGCAATCGTCTCATTGGAAACGACGCAGACACCTTGAAACGACAATAGTCGTCCCCGTTTTTCATTGCTCTTGATGTCGTTAGCATAGCTTACCAAACCAGCAAAATCTATACGGTTTTTGAACTTGGCTATCATCACATCCGGAATTTAGAGAGTAACTCAAGCGTCCTTGTGAGCATACTATCAACCTTGCTTGCCACCGCATCGAAGCCCATGCCGTTTGCGCATCTGGCAAGCTGGTTGAGATTGTTAGCGATACCCTGAAGGCTGCGAACCATCAAGTACTCCTCTTCAGTCAGAGCTTTTCGGATTGTTGTGCCCATGACGGCACAGGTGATGAACTTATTTAGTGAGAGTCCGGATTCGCGTGCCATATCTTTTACAACGGCGTAGTTGCCGTCATCAAGATGCAGCTTGATTTCATTGCGGAGCCGCTGCCACTCCGGTTTGGACATGCGTCCGCGCTTGGATTTTGGTTTTGTCTGGATCATTGTGAATTTGGTTGGAAGTAGAAATGGAGGGAAGAAAGATGGAGGAGGCAAGAGGTTGGGTGTGGAATCAGAATGATTTCAAAACCAGGGCGTATGCGGCAACCGAAAGGTTGACCGGGCCAATTTTTATGGGACATAAAAAACAACCTTGCAATCCTCCTCCATCTTCACTTCTGTTTCGATTGCGGAGTCTCGTAGCAGTCGGATGTATTTCCGGCTACGGCGTTCTATAAGTGGAGTTGGCGAAGATTACCTTGCCAACCATATCGTTTAGACGGTCGGCTATGCGGTCGCCGTATCTTGGGCGAATCTCCTGAGGCGTAAGGTTAGTCGTGAGAATGGTAAACAGATGACGCTCGTAGCGAGTCATCAGCAGCTCAGGTAAGGGATAGAGAACATTGCCGTAATCCATAACCTCAAGCGGCTCAGTGCCGAAATCGTCAATGGCAAGCATCCGTTTATAACAGAGACTGCGCCATTCGTCATAGTCCTCTTTGCAAACCCTCGCAAGGTCTCGGGCATTGACAATCCGTATGGAGTATCGCTCGGAGTAATCATCATCAACTTTGATTTCAAATTTGTTGAGGATTTGCTGGAAGGCTTTCACTAAGGTGGTCTTGCCGTTGCCGCATCCGCCGCACAGCATAAGTCCGAATTTCGAATGGTCGCCTGTTAGCCACTCGGCAATCTGTTCGGTTTGCGTCAACAGAGCATCGCTCATTACAAATGTCTTGTCGCGGCGTTCAACCTCCACCTTCACTCCCGCGAGTAGTACACGGACGGTATCGGTCTTTGAGAACGGAAGCCTAAAACGCTCCCTCGTAGTCGCTGGCCGACTGAGCTGAGACACCAGCAGGTCGGCGAGCATCGTTGGCTGATTGATTTGTTGCATGGGTTGTCGGTTTAAGAGGTGTTTTGTTTTTATTGATTGGCTGTTTTTTAATCCAGTTGACGAAATATCTTCGGCAGTCATCTTCCTCCCTACCTTTCGTTCCCTGGCAACGGAGGTAGCGGAAGAAATTGCAGAGGTACGATTTCAGTTCCGGCAATTCGATTTGACAGGAGGGAGAAAGGAGGGAAATGATTTCATTGAGCCACGGCTCGTCGTTAACCAGCAAAGTCTCAAGTTCTTCCAAACTCTTAATCTTCACATCGCCTGTTTTAATTGAAGAATAATTTTTATCTTTAATATTTCTATATTCTATATTATAGGGTGTCAAGCTGTCCGACAATCCAACTGTCGAGCCATCCTGCAAGGTTACCGTCAATTCATCAGTCAAACATTCCGTCAATTCATCTGACAAGACAAGTGAATACATCGGATGGGAGCATTTGCCCGTACCTTTGGAAAAGGCAATGAGCTTTCGTGCACTAAGTGATTCACGAGCGTTCACAATAGTCTGTCGAGTTACTTGGATTGCGGTGCTGATTACTGAAGTCGGACACTTGAACGGCATCTGCCATCGGCGGCTGTTCGCTCGGTTGATGAGGAAGAAGTACAGCGCAATTTCCGCCGTGGAGAATGGCTCATACTCGTTCTCTCGCCAGAACCGCTGCATGATTTCGTAGATGTTGACTCCCTTAGGCATGGTTACCGGACTTGCGTAGATATTCGTTAGCGCGCTCCCTGATTTCATCTTGAGAGGCAATACGGACACTCGTCAGGTAGGCGTCGAGGTCTGCGGGATCAAAATAACAGAGTTTGCCGTTTGGCTTGTACATGGGGATGATGCGGTTCATCATCATCTTTCTGAGGAAGGACAACGAGATGCCAAGATACTTCGCGGCTTCCTTTGAGGTCAGTAATTTTCGTTCCATATAATATCTATGTTTAATCGTGAATATTTTGGGAATTACGGCGGTACTCTTTTTAGGCATTGAGTACCTTTCGTTTCCGTTGCAAAATTACTACCTTATCAATGTGGCACCATGTTGGTCGGTTGTGTTGAAACATAAAAAAAGCAAACGCACTATATGCTGAATTACAGCGATATAATGCGTTTTGAGTTTCAGAAATCTGATTATGTTGTGTTGAAGTTGTGATTAACGTGTGGCGCGTCTCATCTCTTCCCAGAATTTGATGGCCTTATCTATGTTTTCACGAAATTCTATGTTAGCCGGAACATCGCTTCTTGCATCGTCAAGTCGGTGGCTTTTATAATAGGTCTGACTTATGCCGCAGCGTTTCAGGAACAGCGATGACCATTCCTTTCCAAGTGCAGTTGGGGAAATTAATTTCTCAACAGCATACACCATATAACATATATGAAGCTGCTTGAATTTTATAAGCTGAAAGAAATCTTGTTCAGACCTAAGATTCATGTGGACACTGAACATTATAGGAGTAGTAAATTCAAACAATACCTCGTTGCAGGCATCATAAAGACAGTTGCACAGCTTCGCCGAAACGGTATCGCGAAACTGCTCGGCATCTTTCATCAAAATCTTCTTCATGAGCCGCCCTCCCTGATTCGTTTGATGTCTGAGAGTATCGCGTTCGCTATGTCACAGTAACGAACAATGACTGTCTCCAGAAAATCGGCTCTGAACCGAAACACTGGTGCGCTCTCTATGTTGGCTTGCTCATATTCGGTATATAATTCCCGAACCACCTTTTGTCGTTCATCATGTTCAGCTTTGGCTTCCTCGCAAAGTTTTTCTGCCTCTATATATTCCTGGGAATCGAGATCCAGATAGTCAAGCCGGTTATTAAGTCGGCAGTAGTCTCTCCAATATGCAGTCAACTCTTTCTCGGCTTTCTGATACCTATTATAAAAGGTGAGTGAGTAGTTTTGTGCGATAGCCTTGAAATCAACCTCCTTCAGCATTGGCATACCGACACTCAAAAATCGCCATGATTCTTCTTTGAGTTTCATAACGGACTTTTCCAGAGCATCAATATCGTATGCAGCCATCTCCTCCGCTTCATCAATCAGATTATTCGGTTCCGACATCTCATCGTAAAGTTTCACGATGGACAATGCGTTCTCAAAGGACATTTCCTGTCCTTCGATAGAATTATTGATGGTAATGAGGTTTTGAATCAGCTCGGTTATCATGTGGGGATGTGTTTGACGGAAGTTGCAGTTTGCCCTTAGATATAAAACAGCATGAATTCTCTTTGGTTCTCATAAAAGTACACCACGTTGCCATTAGTACACTTTTAGTACACCTCTGAAAACAACAATCCCTTCTAACTCAATAAGTTAGAAGGGATTTGGAGAGCCGCGAGTGGGCGTTGTCTTCATGGGGATTCGCCAAACTGATACTGCCACTGCTTGCAGTAGGTGTATTGACAGCGGGGTTTCTGCTCGGCTCAACGCACGACGGAATAGAGCTTCCCGGTATTATTCCCAACAGTTGGGTTGAATGGGCTGTCGGTGGCAATTCGTTATTGTCCAACTTCTTCGCAAGTTTCACCGGTGCGTTTATGTATTTCGCCACTCTCACCGAAGTGCCGATTATTCAAGGATTGCTCGCATCCGGCATGGGTAAAGGCCCGGCTCTTGCCCTGCGGCTTGCCGGACCCTCACTATCGCTTCCGAATATGCTTGTCATACGCAGCGTTATGGGTACGAAAAAGACAGTGATATATGTCGCTCTTGTAATTGTCATGGCAACCATTTCCGGATGGGTTTACGGTTATTTCTTCTAAATCGAATGAAAAATGAAAGTATTGATTCTATGCACCGGCAACAGTTGCCGCAGTCAGATGGCTCACGGCTTCCTCCAGTCGTTTGACCCGAATATAAAGGTATTTTCAGCAGGAACGAGACCGGCTGAAAGAGTCAATCCTCGTGCCGTAGAGGTAATGAAGGAAAGAGGCATCGACATCAGCGGCCATACGCCGCACAATGTTGATGAATACCTTAAGGAGTCCTGGGACTATGTCATAACTGTATGCGGAGGCGCCAACGAAAGTTGCCCGTCATTCGTCGGCAATGTAAAGCATCGTATTCATATCGGTTTCGATGATCCCTCCGATGCTGTCGGCTCTGAAGACTACATCATGAGCGAATTTCGTCGTGTGCGTGACGAAATAAAGGACCGATTCGAAGAATTTTATAAGAAGAATTTGAAATGAGTAAGGAAAACAAAGGGATAGGATTTTTTGAGCGATACCTTACAATATGGGTTACGCTTTGCATCATTGCCGGTATTGCCATCGGTCAATGGATCCCCGCTGTACCTGAGACATTGGGTAAATGGGAGTATGCCAATGTATCCATCCCTATCGCTGTCCTGATATGGCTGATGATTTATCCCATGATGCTCAAGGTGGATTTCCAGAGTGTCAGGAACGTCGGTAAGCGTCCGAAAGGAATACTGATAACCTGTGTCACCAACTGGCTTATAAAGCCGTTTACCATGTTTGGCATTGCCTGGTTCTTCTTCGTAGTATTTAAGACATTTATTCCAACAGCACTTGCCGACCAATATCTTGCTGGTGCTGTTCTTCTTGGTGCTGCTCCATGCACCGCGATGGTGTTTGTATGGAGTTATCTTACAAAGGGAGATGCGGCCTATACACTTGTTCAGGTCGCGGTAAATGACCTTATAATTCTGGTGGCTTATGTTCCGATAGTAGGATTCCTTCTCGGTATCGGAGGTATCGCTATTCCTTGGGCGACACTAATACTATCAGTCGTATTGTTTGTGGTAATTCCGCTTGTCGCTGGAATAATCACAAGGATATTAGTAGTCCGCCGCTATGGAATTGATTACTTTAATACTGTATTTGTCAACAAATTCAACAAGTGGACCATTATTGGTTTGTTGCTTACGCTTATAATACTTTTCTCTTTTCAAGGGAAAACGATCCTTTCAAATCCTTTTCATATCGTTTTGATTGCTGTCCCATTGATATTACAGACCTTCTTAATATTCTTCATTACTTATGGATGGGCTAAAGTATGGAAACTCCCATATAATGTTGCAGCTCCGGCAGGAATGATAGGAGCAAGTAATTTCTTTGAACTGTCGGTTGCCGTAGCCATCTCTCTATTCGGAGTACAGTCAGGCGCAGCGCTTGCTACAGTTGTGGGAGTATTGGTAGAAGTGCCGGTGATGCTCACATTGGTTAAGATTGCAAACAACACAAGAAAATATTTTAAAAACTGATGATATGAATACATTACTCGATACCCTTTGGTATTTCTGCTATATCACGGTTGAGCTTGTCGTATTGTTCATCGTGATAACGGCGATTGTTGAGATTATCCTGATGTATATTCCTCAGGAGAAGATCAGCAAGAAAATTGAAAAGGCCGGATTCTTCGGAAATGTTATAGCCGCAGGATTCGGAGCACTCACGCCTTTCTGTGCATGTTCTACTCTCCCCATGACTGTAGGTTTCCTCAATGCCGGCGTACCTTTCGGAGCCACGATGTCATTCCTTATTGCATCTCCGTTGCTTAACCCGATTATTATAGCAATGTTGGGAGCATTGGTAGGCATCAAAGCTATGCTCATATATGTGGCGATTGCCTTCCTCTGCGCTGTGTTCTTCGGCTGGGGATTGCAAAAAGTAGATGCTCAGAAATATGTCAAAAACGTAAGGTTGAAAAAGCAATCCTGCTGTTCGGCGGGTGAAAAGCCCATTGAGGCCAAGAAGCTCCCGTGGAGTCAGAAAATAGCTATAGCACTTCGTGCCGGATGGGACACGCTACGCCCGATTTTCTGGTATCTTATAATCGGTGTTGCATTAGGAGCTGTGATATACGGATATATGCCAAGCGACTGGGTGTTGAAAATCGCCGGACCGGACAATCCATTCGCTGTACCTGTCGCAGCCATCATCGGAGTGCCACTTTATATCCGTGCAGAGACCGCAATACCTATCGGCGTAGCATTAATGGGCAAAGGCATGAGTGTCGGGGCTGTGATAGCGCTTGTTATCGGTGGCGCAGGCATGGCAATTCCGGAAATGTCGATGCTTGCAAGTATCTTCAAAAAGAAACTTGTCGCCATGATTGTCGCTGTAATATTCCTGACGGCTGTAATCTCAGGGTATCTGTTTAATATTCTCCTGTAATCCTATATAATTAACTGAATATTTTCAGTAGTATTCATACGACTCCAAACTTCCTTATCGCCGTCCTTTGAACTGTAAATACTCATTGAAAAGTGGGCCGGTCGCTCATTGAAAAATGGGCCACCCGT
>ENA-OPSJ01001755-OPSJ01001755.1-human-gut-metagenome-genome-assembly--contig:-NODE-1755-length-15563-cov-2.978914_pt1 | contig 15563 bp, 13 predicted proteins | sample MGYA00241801_ERZ501893 | MGnify/ENA primary metagenome ERZ501893 (study PRJEB25962, sample SAMEA2042219) | human gut metagenome | biome: human gut; feature: human-associated habitat; material: faeces...
AAGAGCCGCCGCAGGATAACGATACGGAGGAGTAAAAAAAATGCCGAAAAAGATAAAAAACAACGCCTTGCAGAAATACGAAAAGGCGAACTGCATACTCTCAGTAGTGCTGATGGCGGCGAGTCTGGGCCTTTCCATCTCGCTGATAACGCTGCTTTCAGACGTTATGAACGAAGAGAGCAAGTACGGCTGCTACGTAATAGCAGGCTGCTATCTGCTCTTCACACTGCTGGCTCTGGCGCACTGCATACAAGGCGTGGTCACTTACAAAAATACCGAGAGCTACTCGGCGATATTCCGCTCGATAGGCTCAGGCGCAGCATTTTTCGCGGGGCTGGTAAACGCGCAGTTTATGACGGTAATGACTCTTTCGGCTATGGGCAAGACATCTGCCGCCGAAAAAGCGATAGGCAGCCGCACGATGGACGAATTTGTACGATCTCAGCGCTCGTCATGGGTGCTTCTGATATGCGCCGTAGCGCTCACTATTTTAATAGGCGCGGCGGCGGCTGTAAGACTTATAAAAGGAAAGGCTAGGTAATGTAAAAATGGAAAAGGCAATGACTATATCATACGAGATAGACGACGCGCTTTATCTCAACATAACCAACAAGTGCCCCTGCAACTGCACTTTCTGCATACGCAACAACGGCGACGGCGCTTACGGCTCTGACCCGCTTTGGCTCGAGCATCAGCCCACGCTTGATGAGATAAAGGCAGACCTCGCAAAGCGCGACCTTGCCGCCTACCGCCAGATAGTTTTCTGCGGATACGGCGAACCTACCTGCGAGCTTGAGCTGCTGAAAGACACCGCACGCTATATAAAGTCGGTATGTAAGACGCCGCTGCGCATAAACACCAACGGGCTTTCAGACCTCATAAACAAGCGCGATACTGCTCCCGAATTTGCGGGGCTGATAGACGTCGTCTCGATAAGCCTGAACGCGCCTACTAAGGAAGAGTACGAGGCGGTAACGCGCCCATCTTTCAAAGACGCCGACAGCTTCGGCGCTATGCTGAAATTCGCGCAAAAGGTAAAAAAGTACGTTCCGCAGGTAATGTTCACGGTAGTAGACATAATCGGCGAGGACGAGATAAAGCGCTCGCAGAAAGTAGCAGACAGCGTAGGAATACACCTGCGCGTTCGCGAAATGATAACTGATTGAGCACTTTTATAAACGATTTGTAAATGATATATTAACTTTTATATTTTACTCAACGATCCGCTTTCGCAAAGCATCTAACTTATGAGGAACGAAAAAGTGAGAGTTCCGAAACTGTGAAGTTATTTTGGCAAACGCGAAAACGGGTCGTTTATTTTTGTCAGAAGACCAGAAGATCAGCCAAACGGGAAAATATTTCAACATAGGAGATTGTACATCAGCTTATGAAAAAAGAAGAGATCAAAGCCCTAGTCTTACAGGCTAAGGAAGGAAACAGAGAAGCTTTCGGCAGGCTTTACGAAGAGGTCGGCAGATCGGTGTATTTCAACTGCCTAAAGCTTATCGGCAGCGCGCAGGAAGCGCAGGACGCTGTGCAGGACACCTTCATGACGGCGCTGCTGAAACTCGGTGAGCTGAGAGAGCCTGAAAATTTCTCAGCCTGGGTAAACCGCATAGCTATAAACAAATGCAGGGCGTATTTCAGAAAGCCTGCGGCGGAAGAGCTGACAGACGAAGCGCTGGAGGTGATACCAGACGAGGGGCTCATACCCGAAGAATACGCCGCCGACGTGCAGAAACGCCGCGTTATCATGCAGATAATAGACCGCGAGCTTACCGCCGAGCAGCGCCGCAGCGTTATACTCTACTACTTCGACTCACTCAGCGTGGAAGAGATAGCGCAGATAATGGAGTGCCCCGGCGGCACAGTAACTTCGCGCCTGAGCGCCGCCAGAAAGAAAATAAAGGAGGCGGTGCTCATTTACGAGAAAAAGACCGACGACAGGCTGCACGCGGTCCTGCCCGTACCCGTGCTCACAAGGCTGCTGCTTGCGGAATCGCAGGATATGCCGCTGCCGCCGCTTTCCGTTTTCGGAGGAGATACCTCGAACGCCGATACTTCACAGAATACTCAGAACTCACAGGACTCTCACGCCAATACCGTTCCCGAAAACACATCGGCAAAAGCCGTATCGGGAGGAAAAACTATGTTATCAACAATTAAAGCAAAAGTCATCGCGGGAGTATGCGCGGCAGTGATAGTCGGCGGAGGTATAGCCGTCGCGGTAAACATGGGCGGCAAGCCCGAAAAGGCGGACGAAAAGCCCGCAGCTTCGCGCAAGGCGGAGAGCGAGGACTTAGGCGTGGGAGATATTGGCGACCTTGATGACCTTGACGACATCGACGAAAAGGACGTAGAAAACGCGCTGGATAGCTTAGCCGCCGAAGAGGACGAAAGCTCTGACGAAAATTCGGCCGAGCCGCAGGCTATGCCGACCGAGCCGAGCAGCGAGATAACCTCAGCCGCTATGGGCTCGGGACTTTTGCAGATAGGCAGCGACATTTTTCAGGTGGGCGGCAAGATAACGGTAGCCGAACTTTACGAGCAGTATTCCGACAAGTACGATTTCGCTTACGGCGACGGCACTTACGAGGAAAATAAGGACAACCTGCTGGAGTATGACGTTGGCGGCGACGACAGCGTTCTTACAGGCGACCCTTGGTACACTCTGCACACGCTTACGCTCACGCCGAAAGGCAGCAGCAAGAACCGCATATCCGTATACCCCGCGAACCTCAGCGACCCGAACGGCAAAGTTACCGTAGAGAACGCGTATGTGGTCTGGGCGAAAGAGCTTGACGACGAGTACGACGTAGGCTGCGATACGCCCGCATGGCTGCCGCACGGTCTGATGACCTGCCTGAACGACCTCATCTACAAGCACGACGTTGACGACTGCGTAAGCGCGGAGGAGATAACGGCTGAAGACATCGCCGCTTTCTTCGAGCAGAACGGCATGAGCTACGACAGCGAGATAAGCATCTCCGGCAGCTATCTTTCATATGTATATACCAAGCCGAGCACTGAAAATGCCGGCAGATACGGCGTGAGCAGCGACGGCACGGTGTACACGGGAAGCATGACGGGCGAAGCCACCCCTACGGGGCTCACTCCCCTCTACTCGCTGCGCATGACCATCGACCCCAACACCGACAAGATGCATGATGTAAAACTTGAACTGATAGATTTTATATAAGGTACGGCTAAACAGCATACTGCCCCTGCGGATGAAAACGCAGGGGCTTTTTTTGCTCGGCGTTGACATTTGGCGGCGGGTGTGATATAATTACTTTAATATAGTATACAAGTATACATGGTATGCTTACGAAAGGTCTGAATTTTACATGAGCGAGAAACTCTGGAGAAAAAATTATATAGACATAGAGCCTTACACGGCGGGCGAACAGCCGAAGAGCGACGACATAATCAAGCTCAACGCGAACGAAAGCCCCTACCCGCCCTCGCCTGCTGTAAGCGAAGTTATCGCGCGGTTTAAGGCGGAGGGTCTGCGGCTGTACCCCTCTATGGACGCCGCCCCGCTGAGAAAAGCCGCCGCCGAGCGTCTTTCGGCAGAAAACGGCGTGGAGCTTACGGCGGAAAACATATTCATAGGCAACGGCTCTGACGACGTGCTGGCTACGGCTTTCCGCGCGTTTTTCAATTCGGATAAGCCTATACTTTTCCCCGACGTTACCTACTCTTTTTACCCCGTATGGTGCGAGCTGATGAAAATCCCCTATGAAACGCCCGAAGTTGACGAGCGCTTTGAGATAAATGCGGCGGACTTTTACCGCGAAAACGGCGGAGTAGTTATCCCGAACCCAAACGCCCCGACATCTATCGGAAAGGGAAAAGACTTCATCATAGACCTGCTGGAGCACAACCGCGACTGCGTAGTTATAATCGACGAAGCGTATGTAGACTTCGGCTGCTATTCGGCGGTAGAGCTTACCAAAAAGTACGAGAACCTGCTGGTAACGCAGACCTTCTCAAAGTCGCGCGCTATGGCGGGCATGAGGATAGGCATGGCGATAGGCTGCTCCGAGCTGATACAGATGCTGGGCGCGGTAAAGGACAGCTACAATTCTTACCCGATGGACAAAGTTTCGATAGAGGCAGGCGTGGCTTCGATAAACGACGACGCATACTTCCGCGAGATAGTCGGCAAGATAATGGCTACCCGCGACCGCTGCGCCGAGAGCCTGCGCGGCATGGGATTTGACGTGGCGAAAAGCTCGACAAACTTCCTCTTCGCCGAGCACAAGAGCCTTTCGGCAAAGGAGATATTCGGTTACCTGCGCGAGAACGGCATATATGTGCGCTACTGGAACAAGCCGAAGATAGGCAACCGCCTGCGCATAACCGTAGGCACTGACGAACAGATGGGCAAAATGCTGGCGCTGCTGGACATAATGCCGGGCATACGCTGAGCGAAAGCACGAAAGGAATCATCACAATGGCTGTAATGAAAAGAATAATGGCGGCTGCGGCTGCCGCAGCGCTCTGCGCTTCGATGGCTTCCTGCGGAAGCAAAAATGAAAGCTCATCGAACGGCGGCGATAAGAAGACCGAAAGCGGCTCTGCGGGCACTATGCGCGACATAAGCTCGATGGATCTGGTAAAAGAGATGAAGCTGGGCTACAATCTCGGCAACTCGCTCGACGTATGCAACGCCGACCGCGACGGCGACGGAGTTGCGAACGAAACGGCTGACAAGGTAGACGAAACGCTTTGGGGCAACCCCACCGTTACCAAAGAACAGCTGGAGTTCGTGAAAAACTCGGGCTTCGACTCGGTGCGCATACCCGTTACCTGGCGCGACCACATGAACGACGAATACGTTATCGACGCTGACTGGATGGACAGAGTGCAGGAGGTAGTTGACTACGCCTACGACCTCGATATGTACGTTATCATAAACATTCACCATGATGGCGGCGGCGACCCCGATTTCGGCGCGTGGGTAAGAAACGCTTCGACAGACTACGAGGGCGTGGAAGCGAAATATGTGAAAGTTTGGGAGCAGATCTGCGACCGCTTTAAGAACTACGGCGACAAGCTGATATTTGAGTCGATGAACGAGGTCGGCTTTGACGATATGGCTGAGGACGCGGCCTACGAAACGCTCAATAAGCTCAACCAGAAATTTGTAGACACCGTGCGCGCTTCCGGCGGCAACAACGATAAGCGCCACCTGCTGATAGCGGGCTACTGGACGGATATAGAGCGCACCTGCAATGAGAAATACAAGCTGCCTAGCGACCCCGCCGACCGCTGCATAGTTTCGGTGCACTACTACACCCCTTGGGAATTCTGCACCACCACCAATCAGCACGACTGGGGCACTGACGCTGAGGTAAGCCTTATGAAGTCGAAAGTCGAGCAGCTAAAGACCACTTTTGTCGATAAGGGCATACCCGTTATAGTCGGCGAATACGGCACCTGCTACGGCAACGACGAAGCTTCGCGCGTGAAATTCTGCGAAGACTTCGTAAGCTTCTGCACCGAAGCAGGCATACCCACCTACATATGGGACGACGGCGGGCTTTTCCTCCGCGCCGATATGAAGTGGCAAAACGAAGACATCATAAACGGCATAAAGAAAGCCGCGGGCGTAGAGTAAACGCCATCTTCCGAAACGCATATGAACACTGCCGCGCAGACCGAAAAAGATCTGCGCGGTTTTTTTATAAAAAATTCGCACGGATATTCATATCTTTATAAAATATCAATATCGTTTATTGACTTGACAGCTAAATGCTGATACAATATAAGTAACGTAAATGCAGAAAATATTTGCATACTCATGATATAATGAAAGGAAATTTTTGATATGGACTTTTGCGAAACTTATTCAAACCGCGAGCTTTTTTGCAGCGGCTGGGAATTTTACAAAGCCCCGCTCGGCGCTGAGTATTCGGCAGATATGCCCTTCACCCACACCGACATTCCGCACGACTGGCTGATATACGACACCAACGCCCTCTACGAGGACTCTACAGGCTGGTACAGAAAGCGCTTTACATACGCCAAAAAAGAGGGCGTGCGCACATACATACGCTTCGACGGCGTGTATATGGACAGCACCGTTTATGTAAACGGCGAAAAGGCGGGCGAGTGGAAATACGGCTACTCGGCTTTTCAGTTCGATATTACCGAGCTGGTGCGCGGCGGCGAAAATGAGATAACCGTGCGCGCAGACCACCGTTCGCCAAACTCGCGCTGGTACTCGGGCGCGGGAATTTTCCGCAAAGTATGGCTCTGCGAAAGCTCAGAGGTGCGCTTTGGCAACGACGGAATATACATCACAACCGAAAAGCGCGGCAGCGAGTGGGTAACGGAAGGGACCGCCGAGATACTCCGCCCCGCAGGAACATCAGTTGCGGGCATACAGATAAAAAATACGATAATAGCGCCCGACGGCAGCGAGCAGACTTCGTACATATCAGACATATGCGCGGCGGACGAAAGCTGCATACCGCAGGCGGTTCGCGTGAGCGGCGCGGCGTATTCGCTGACGGCGCAGAGAATGACCCTCGAAAGCCCCGCGCTTTGGGACATCGCCGACCCGCAGCAGTACGCTATGATCTCTGAGATATTCGTGAACGGCGAGTGCGTGCAGCGCGTGAGCCAAAAATACGGCTACCGCACGATAGAGTTCACCACCGACAAGGGCTTTTTCTTAAACGGCAGACACGTCAAGCTGCACGGCTCGTGCGAGCACCACGACAACGGCTGTCTGGGCGCGGTATCTAACCCCGCAGCCATTCGCCGCAGATTCAAAAAGCTGCGCGAGATGGGCGTGAACGCCATAAGAACTTCGCACAATATGCCTGCGGAGGAATTTATGGACATTGCCGACGAAACGGGTATGCTGATACTCTCAGAGGGCTTCGATATGTGGGAGCGCTCAAAGACCGACTATGACTACGCGAGATTTTTTAACGAATGGGTAGATAAAGACGTGGCTTCATGGGTGCGCCGAGACAGAAACCGCCCCTCGCTGATCGGCTGGAGCATCGGCAACGAGATATTCGACACCCACGCCGACGACCGCGGACAGGAGGTAACAGCGCTGCTGAAAAGGCTGGTACAGCTTCACGACCCCGAAGGCAACGGCTACGTTACTTTCGGCTCGAACTTCATGCAGTGGGAAAACGGACAAAAATGCGGCGATATACTAAAACTCGTAGGCTATAATTACGGCGAGCGCCTTTACGCCGACCACCACGCCGCTCACCCCGACTGGATGATATACGGCAGCGAAACGGCTTCGGTAGTGCAGAGCCGCGGAATATACCACTTCCCGCTCTCTGAGATACTGCTTACCGACGATGACGAGCAGTGCTCCTCGCTGGGCAACAGCTGCACGGGCTGGGGCGCGAAAAATACCGAAGAGTGCATAATAAAAGACCGCGACGCGGAATACTGCGCGGGTCAGTTCATCTGGACAGGCTTCGACTACATCGGCGAGCCTACCCCTTACAGCACCAAAAACTCCTACTTCGGTCAATATGACACGGCGGGCTTTGCGAAAGACAGCGCATACATTTTCCGCGCCGAGTGGACTGACTGCAAGGCTGCGCCTTTCGTACACATATTCCCCTACTGGGATTTCAGCGAGGGTCTGCCGACAGACGTTCGCGTATGCTCGAATGCGCCGCGCGTAGAGCTTTTCTTTAACGGCGGCTCGCTGGGCGCTTTCGACATCGACCATACGCATGGCACAAAGCTTACGGCGGATTACGTTATCCCCTATCAAAAAGGCGAGCTGAAAGCGCTGGCTTACGACGAAAACGGCGAGGTCATAGCGGAGGACATACAGCGCTCGTTCGGCGACGCGGCGAAGCTCGAAATCATCCCCGACAAGACCGAGCTGGCGGCGGACGGCGAAGACCTGATATATCTGGAGATCTCGGCGCTGGACGAAAACGGAACATTCTGCGCCAACGCCAACGACCGCGTGAACGTAGCGGTAGAGGGCGCGGGAAGGCTCATGGGCGTTGACAACGGCGACAGCACCGACTACGACCAGTACAAAGGCACTTCGCGCAGGCTTTTCTCGGGCAAGATGCTCGCGATAATCGGCTCTACCGGCGAAGCGGGCGGCATAAAGGTAACGCTGACCTCGCCCTCGCTGCCCGAAGCAGTTATCGAGCTGAAAGCCGTGCCCGCCGAGCGCATACACGGATTATCGGCGCAGCAGAGCGCTCAGCCCTGCCCGACCGAGTGCGGCAGAACTGACGAGATACCCGTGCGCAAGATAGAGCTGAGCGCCGAGCGCCTCACGCTGGACCCCGAGCACCCCGAAACGCTGGTGAGATACGCCGTGCGCCCCGCGAACTCCGACTACGCGAACGAGATAGAGTTTAAGGTGACGAACGAAAAGGGCATAACCTCTAACGTCGCGGAATGCAGCGTAGGCGAAGAGGGCATTACGGTAAAGGCACGAGGCGACGGCGAATTTTGGCTGCGCGCGATGTGCAAAAACGGCACTGAGCACTGCCACATAATTTCAGTACTGCACTTCAAAGCCGAAGGCTTGGGCAGCGCCCTCACCGACCCGTACAGCTTCGTCATCGGCGGACTTTACACGCGCACGAGCGAGGGCGTTACAGGCGGCGTAAAGCGCGGAGTATGCTTTGCAAGCGGCGGCGAAACATCGTGGGCGGCTTACGACAACATCGACTTCGGCAGCGGCGCCGACACTATAAAAGTACACATTTGGGCGAACACGCTCGACCCCGTAGACATCAGCTTCTACGACGGCATACCAGGCGAGGGCGGCGAGCTGCTGGGCAGCTTCGAGTACCTAAAGCAGCCCGAGTGGATGGTATTCAAGCCCGAAACTTACAAGCTGAACAGAAAACTGAAAGGCGTGCGCACGCTGACGATACTCACAACAAAGGGCTATCAGATAAGCGGCTTTGAATTTGAAAAGCAGGCGCGCGAGTTTGCCGAGATAAGCGCTGCGGAAGCGGACAACATCTACGGCGATAAATTTGAAGTATCTGGAAGCTGCGTGCTGGGCATAGGCAACAACGTAGTGCTCGACTTTGGCGAATTTGACTTTGCCGAAGCGCCTAACTCCCTTGTGATAAGCGGAAGATCACCGCTCGCGCTCAACAGCATACACCTTATCCTCAGCGGCGAGGACGGCGAGAAGCGCATACTCTGCGAATTCCGCACAGACGACGCCGAGAATTACACCGAGCGCAGGTTTGACCTTACAGGCGCAGCGGGCAAGCAGAAAGTTTCGTTCGCATTCCTGCCGGGCAGCAATTTCGACTTTGAGAAATTTAAGTTTGTGAAATAATATGGTATGAGAAAAGCAGTCGAGTTTGACCTGCCCCCTGTCAAGTAGACAGCGGGGCAGGTCAGTTTCCCACGCCGAGCTGCATTTTATTTTGTCACACAAGCCTTTTCAGCTTGCAGTTCTCTATCCCTGCGCTCCAGAATTTTTCAAGCGGTATGTTTTTCACCTGACAGATAATGCTGCAATTCATAGCGCCGTGCCCTACTATCAGCACGTCTTTGCCCTGCTCCAGCAGCGGCTGAACGCGCTCGCGCAGGAACTCGCCGGTGCGCGCGAAAAGCTCTTCAAAGCTCTCGCCGCCCTTTGCGGGGGTGGTGTACTTCTCGGGCGACTGGAAGAGCGCGCTCACGGGGCTTTCCGTATCGTCAAAATAGCCCGTCATGCCCTCCGCTTCGCCGAAGCACATCTCCGCCAGCCTGTCGTCCGCGATTATCGGCACGCCGCGCCCGCGCAAAAGTATCTCGGCAGTTTCCCGCGCGCGTATCAGCGGCGAGCAAAAGCAAACGTCGAAATGCGTACTCTGCCCGCGCCTTTTCCGCCATCTCGCGCCCCTCTGCGCTGAGGGGTATATCAGTCCTGCCCTGTAATTTTTTCAAAGCGTTCCATTCCGTCTTTCCGTGACGCATTATGTAAAGCATTTTATGCACCGTTCTTTCACTAAAGTATAGTCTAATTATACCACAAAATTCGGGCGGACGCAAGGGCGGGCGCGTTCGGCAAAGTCAAGAGGTCTGAGAAAAGTTTATTTTTGAATTTTAGTGTTGAATATTTCGGCGCGGTGTGGTATAATGGGGAAAAGATCAAAGGGGCGGTATTGCTCGATAGATCGTAATTTTGAGGTGATAAGTATGTTAAAGAAATTAAAAGTAATATTCATTGTAATGCCGTACATAGCTATGATACTGGCACTTATTACTCTTGTAAAAAGCTTATTTTATAATTTCCATAATGATACCGTTCCAATTATCAGCATAATGATCTCTTGTGCTGTCTCACTATTCTGTATCACACTTGTTGTCGGAACCGGATTTTGTATCCGAAAGTATACAAAATCAGCTACGACCAATAGCCGGTCGCTCTGGTTCGGCATTACATTTTTATTAAACGTTGTTTTTTCAGCAGTATGTTTACTTGTTCATGAAAGCCGGCTAAAAATAATAGCAGCATACTTTTTGATAACGTCTTTGTCATTAGCATTATCATTTGTTTTTGGGAAGATCAATATACATTCCGATTTATCTAATAGCCATACCGATATATAGCATTGAAAATTTCGGCGCGGTGTGGTATAATGGGGAAAAGAGCAAAGGGGCAATATTGCTCGATAGATCGAAATTTGGAGAGGTAATGAAATGTTTGAAGAATTAGGAATTAGTTTTGGCACAGCACTGATCGTTTTACTTGCATTATATTTTATAATTAAGTGGGCTGTCAAAAATGGAATAAAAGAAGCCTATAGGGATATTACAGGAAAAATCACTGCCGAAGATATTGAGGCTGAACAACTATGTAATGAACAAGGTCTTAACGAAGATGAGGAATAGATAAATTCCGGTTTATCTAACACCCATACCTAGATAGCTAGCATTGAAAATTCCGATACGTCCAAGTGGGATAGTGCCCGCTTGGACGTTTTTTATAAAACAACGATACGTTTAGTATGAAACAACGAATTGATAATTGACTTGGGTTTACCTCTATGCTATAATTAGCGTACACCGGTGATAAAATAATACGGAGGTATTAAAATGCAAGTGAAAATTGGTGAGAAAATAAAAGATCTGCGAAAAGCGACGGGAAGAAAACAAGAGGATCTTGCAAATGCTTTAGGCGTTACGCCGCAAGCCGTTTCAAGGTGGGAAGCAAATGGCGGTTATCCGGATATGGAAATGATACCATCTATCGCCAACTATTTTCATATATCGATCGATGAGTTGTTTGGCTATAACAATGACAGGAACAAAATAATTCAGAGATATAATGATGAGGCTCAGCAGATGCTGAATGATAACGATGATATGACCGAGTGTATCGCCCTAATGCGCAGAGGGCTCGAAGAGTTTCCGGACAGAGCGGACTTTAAGACGAAGCTTGCTTGTGCCTTACACAAGCAAGGGTGGAAGAACAAAGGCGAACTGCCGAATATATTTTGGGAGGAAGCCGCTAAACTGTATGAGGAATTATTGCCGCATGACCGATCGTGTATCATTCCGTTATTATCCGTATATTCCAGCCTTGGTAAATATGAAAAAGCCGAGCAGAAAGCGTCAGAACAGCCCGACCTTGAATTGTGCAGACAAGTTTTACTGGGCAACTTGGGAAGCATCGGCAGCATAAATGATGATAAAAGGGCTGAACAATATCGCGGGAACGCAGTGCTGGAACTGCTTCATGCTTTTCAAAAATCACTGGACGAAGCGATAGTGTGTAATGATGAATTGAATAATAGTCGGGACGGACTAGAGCTTCTTCTATTGACTCGAAAGTTGTTTGAGAAAATACTGGGTACTGAATGTTACGGATTTCACAGCGACTTATGTTTTATAGATATGGAATGTGTAAAGATCGCAAATAATATCGGAGATCATGAAGCCGCAATGGGCTGTTTTGATTCAGCGTTTGAGCAATATATAAAATTTGAACAGTGGAAAAACGGGAAAATCAGAAAATGGGAAGAACGGAATGACGAGAGCAGAAATGATAGGAATAGCGCTGAGCATTTTACTTCATCACTGTTGAGATCTGTAGATCTTTCAGGTCATAAAGTAACTGTATGCGAGCCGAGCTTTTTGAAAAAAACTGTAACTTCTTTTCCGGAGGAGGAAAAGAAACTGCTCACGGAAAACCCAAAGTACTCTTGCATATTCGACCACTGATCTTACACGATCAGTAAACAGTAAACAGTAAAGACCTGTTCTTTTGTTAATCAGCTTACGGTTCAACCGGAATAAAAACCAAAAAGAGGACTGAGCGCTATGCACACTCAGTCCTCTTTAATATCTGCAATTTTTCAGACCTTGCCCGCCACCATGTCGAGAAAATACTTGTGCACCGTAAGGTCTTCGTTCAGCTCAGGGTGAAATGCCGCCGCAAGGCAGTTTTTGTACCGCGCCGCTGCCGCTTTGCCGTCTACCTCAGCCAGTTTTTCGCAGCCGCCGATGTCCGCTATGTACGGCGCGCGGATAAAAGTCATGGGTATCACGCTGCCAGCAAACTCGCTCTCGGTATAAAAGCTGCCCAGCTGTCTGCCGTAAGCGTTGCGCTTTACCGTCATGGGCATTGCGCTGAAATAGTGCTCGCTGTCATTTTCGAGCTTTTCCGCCAAAAGTATCATGCCTGCGCAGGTGCCGAATGTAGGCAGACCGCCGCTTATCAGCTTGTTCAGCGGCTCGAAAAGCCCCAGATCTCTCAGCAGTTTGCCCTGCACCGTGCTCTCGCCGCCGGGTATTATCAACCCGTCGAAGCTGCGGTCTATATCTGCAAGCTGGCGTATCTGGAAATGCTCCGCGCCAAGCTGATCGAGCATTTTTTCATGCTCGGCAAACGCGCCCTGCAGCGCAAGTACCGCTATAACGCTCATTTTACTTTCCTCTTTCCGCCATAAGCAGCTCTATCTCGTCCTTGTTGATGCCTACCATAGCTTCGCCAAGATCTTCGGAAAGCTCAGCCAGCATCTTAGCGTCGGTGTAGTTGGTAACAGCCTTCACTATGGCGGAAGCGCGCTTTTCGGGGTTGCCCGACTTGAATATGCCAGAGCCTACGAAAACGCCCTCAGCGCCCAGCTGCATCATAAGCGCTGCGTCGGCAGGGGTAGCTACGCCGCCCGCTGCGAAGTTTACTACCGGCAGCTTGCCGTTTTCAGCAACGTACTTTACCAGCTCGTAAGGCGAACGAAGCTGCTTAGCGGCCTCAAAAAGCTCGTCCTCTGAAAGCGAGCTGAGTCTGCGCATCTCGCTCTGCATTTTTCTCATGTGGGTAACTGCCTGCACAACGTCGCCCGTACCCGGCTCGCCCTTTGTGCGTATCATGGAAGCACCCTCGCTTATGCGGCGGAGCGCTTCGCCAAGATCTTTAGCGCCGCATACGAAAGGCACTTTAAACTTTCTCTTGTCGATATGGTAAACGTCGTCGGCGGGCGAGAGCACCTCAGATTCGTCGATGTAGTCGATCTCGATAGCTTCGAGTATCTGCGCCTCAGCGAAATGGCCTATACGGCACTTCGCCATTACGGGGATAGATACCGCCTGCTGTATGCCCTTTATCATCTTAGGGTCGCTCATGCGGGAAACGCCGCCTGCCGCGCGAATGTCGGCTGGTATACGCTCAAGCGCCATAACTGCGCAAGCGCCTGCCGCTTCGGCTATCTTTGCCTGCTCGGGGGTGGTAACGTCCATGATAACGCCGCCCTTCAGCATCTGGGCGAGGTTTTTGTTAAGCTCATACTGCTTGCTCATAGTGTATTTCCTCATTTCATATTTTAATAGTAGTATTTTTGATACTTTAATTATACGCCGCAAAATACGCTTTTGCAAATTTTTCGGGCGATAAGATCTTTGTTGCTGATTTATGCGATATGCACAATCACGCTCATTTTGTTTGTCGCGAATTTGTGTACACATACAGCAAAAATCACCCGCCGAAGCCCGCCAAATTTGCCGTTCGTCAAATCATGCAAATGCGCCGACGCAAAAGTTCGCCCAGCCGTGCAAAAAGTAGAAAAATATCCGTACAGGCATTTCCGCCCGGTAAAAGAATGTACATCAATATTTCTGAAAAAAAGCCGTTGCAGTCGGCGCGCAAATATGGTACAATTATAATAGTAATATATGTGATGAAAGGAAGATGATATATGATAAGATCTGCACGCGCGGCAAGAGCGGCGGCTTTGGCGGCTGCGGCGGCGCTATGCCTTTCGCTCTGCTCATGCGGTAAAAACGTAAAGCTCGGCACAGGCAACGATGGCGGAATATACCGCAAGTACGGCAACGCTTTTGCAGGGCTTGAAAGCGGCGTGAACGTTATCGTGAAAAACACCGCAGGCTCTCAGGCGAACCTGCGCCTGCTGAACGACGGCTTTATCGACATGGCTATCGTGCAGAGCGATATGCTTTCGGAAGCGGTGAACGGCACTGACGATTTCAAGGGCAGCCCTGTTTCAGTGCGGGCGGTGGCGGCGCTTTATATGGAAGATTTTCAGATAGTAGTACGCGCCGACTCTGACATAGAAAGCATAGCCGACTTGGCTGAAAATCGCATCTCGCTGGGCGAGGACGGCTCGGGCGTGGCGAAAAACGCCGAGTACATCTTAAACTCGGCAGGTATCAGCATGAACATGGTAAATACCTGCTACATGAATTATCAGCAGTCTGCCGAAGCGCTGAAAAACGGCGAGATCGACGCATTTTTCGCCGTGCTTGGCGCGCCCGCTGACGTTATCTCGCAGCTTGCGGAGGATATATCTATACGCCTGCTGCCGATGGACGAGCGCACCGCCGCATACATGACTAACCTTTACGAGGGATATTTCAGCACCGAGATAAAGGCGGGCACATACAGCGGCATAAACGAGGACGTGCCCACCATAGGCGTGAAGGCTGTACTGGTAGCTGACGCTTCAGCAGACGCGCAGACAGTGAAAAAGCTGACCGCCGCGATATTTGAAAACAGCGGCGATATAGAGAAGCAGGGACTTGCCGCGCCGAACAGCGATTTCGCGACCAGCGGGCTCCCCTGCGCTTTTCACAAGGGCGCGGTGGAATATTACAAGAGCATAAATATCTCGGTAAACGCCGATGATAACTAACGAAAGCGAGGTACTGAGATATTGAAAACACTTAATGTAGATATGTATCAGACGCTCGCCGCAGCGGTAGGCGTACTGTATCTCGGCGGGTTTCTGAAAAAGAAGATAAAGTTTCTCGAAACTTTCTGCATTCCCGCGCCGGTGGTAGGCGGAATAGTTTTCGCGCTTCTCTCCTGCCTGCTGCACGGGCTGGGCATAGTAGAGTTTCAGTTTGACGAAACGCTGAAAACGGTATGTATGGTAATGTTCTTTACATCAGTAGGCTTTCAGGCTAACCTGAAAGTGCTGAAAGCGGGCGGCAAGAGCCTTGTGGTATTCCTGCTATGCCTAGTGGTGCTGATATTCACGCAGAAGCCACTCCACATCACTTTACACTGACTGAGGAAGCGCTCCTTGAGCATGGCACACTTGCCAAAATGAACCCTCCTCTCCGTACAGAAA
>ENA-OPSJ01001763-OPSJ01001763.1-human-gut-metagenome-genome-assembly--contig:-NODE-1763-length-15509-cov-2.591239_pt1 | contig 15509 bp, 16 predicted proteins | sample MGYA00241801_ERZ501893 | MGnify/ENA primary metagenome ERZ501893 (study PRJEB25962, sample SAMEA2042219) | human gut metagenome | biome: human gut; feature: human-associated habitat; material: faeces...
GATCGGCAGTCCGCAGCGGTTGGAAAGTGCGATCCCGATGCACAGGAGCAGGTAGCTGATGATAAAATAAAGTACCCGGTATCCAATGGCTGTCGGCAGAACGCCTATCCACATTTCATGTACATCAAGCATCTCGCTGAATGCAAATCCAACGACAAAGCTGAAAAGATATGGTGCGACGAATTTCTTCCGCATGATCATCAGGGATAATACCAGAAGTCCCTGGAAAATGTAGGTCCAGGTTCCAAGGGAGATCTTATTGAATACTTCCGAAAATGCATATGGTACACTGGAAATCGCCGAGATCCCGGAACCGGAATACAGCATCAGCACAACTCCCAGGCTGTTGATCAATACCACCACCAGCAACGCCAGCTCGCCCCGCAGAACCGGTAATTTATTGTTCTCTTGTGTCTCAATTTCTTCTGTCACTTTATATTTCCTCCATAGGTAATTTATTGTAACTGTTCAGTACCTTCACAGTTACAATTTATGCCTTGTCTATCTTAGCACTCGGAAGTTCTTTTTTAAAGAGACAATATACCAATTTAGTAAAAAATTTGTCGAACGTTTCTCTTTGACAGATATATAATTACCCTTTATAATTTAGAACAAATATTTCTAATCTGTTTCCGGATAAAATTCCTATTATTTGCACCTTGACAGTTGAATACAGGGTTTACCCCCTTATGATTATCACCTATAATAATTATTATAATTATGAAAGGTGGTGCCAATATGGAGGTTAATCATGATATGAGTGATCAGGAATTAAAAACTTTACTTATCGACAAATACACAGATCTGCAGCGTATTAAGAAAGCAAATGGTGATACCGTAAACGAAGAATTAGACTATCAGATCAAAGTTGCAACAGCCAAATTATCATCTTTCGGAGTTAATGTAGAAGACCTTACATTATAAATACCGATCAAGTAACTGTATAACACAAAAGAGTGTAAATCCTGTACTGAATTGTCAGAATCTGCACTCTTTTTATCGTATACGAACATTGATTTTACCGTTTCATCGCCTCGCGGATGCATATTTCTATGTATTCTTCCCCAAGCGCTGTATTCACAGTCAGGTCGAAGTTTGCTGATGCGCCCCAGATACGGCCGGTGTAATAGCGGTAGTTGTCGGCGCGCCATTTATCTTCTTTCTGGATCTTCTGTTTTGCGTCTTTTTCGGACAGATGCAGACGGTCCATGACTCGTTTCATTCTGTTTTCCATTGGTGCGCAGAAGAAAACTCTGAGGCAGTTTTTGTTGTCTCTAAGGGTGTAGTCAGAGCAGCGTCCTACGATCACGCAGTTTCCTTTTGCAGCAAGTTCTCTGACGACCTTTGATTCAGCTTCGTAGATCTTGTCCTTCGGTGCTTCCTCGTCCGGCTGTGCATACATATACATCTGGTTCACCAGGTCATACAGGAAACTGCTGGTCATCATCTCTTCTTTTTTCTGGATAAATTCCGGTGTATATCCTGTCGTTCCGGCAGTCATCTCGATGATCTCCTGATCATAAAAAGCGTAGCCAAGTTTTTCTGCAAGTGCTTTGCCGATATCGTGTCCGCCGCTCCCAAACTGTCTACCGATCACGATGACATTACGCTGAACTTCATCTGCCGGTTTATCCACAGATACCGCACCGGATTTGCCGGTACTTTCCACATTTTCCCCTGCGAACTCTTCCGGAAACAGAAGCGGTTTGACAAATGCAAGCTTCTTGCCAAGGACTCTGGCAATAAATCCAACCAGAAGTGCCGCAATGATCGTACCTTCACGCACACCATTGAGATGTCCGGTAAATACAAAGGACAGGATTGCCGCGATCACCGCCATGGAAACGTCAAAGCAGATTTTTGTCGTACCAAAGTTGGTTTTCCATGTCAGAACGATCGCGCGGACAAAAGATTCTCCCGGCAGCATAACAACGTCTGCCAGCACTTCCATGTACACACCAAATCCAAGGATCAGACATCCGATCAGAAGATATACAATCTTCATAACATACGCCTGCGGGTTTACCCATGCAAACAGAAGCATGGTAAGATCGATGAAATATCCAAAGATAATAGATACCGGTATCTGCAGAACATGTTCCAGTTTAAAATTTTTACGCAGGATCAGTAACTGCAGTAAGATCAGAAATACGCTGAAAAAAATCGTAAAGTTTCCGAGTGTAAACGGAAAACTTAAGCTTAACACATACGGAATCGATGAGATCGGTGAGGTTCCGAGACTTGCCTTGGTGATCAGGCTGACACCAAGTGAGTTCACGAACAGACCGATCAGAAAGATCACGTATCTTTTTAGTTTGTTCATTTGTTCCTTCCTTCTTTCCCTGTTTCTTCGCATCCTGTCTCAGACAGGTTACTGTAAATTTTATGATAAATCTTCATAAAAGCCTCTGCTTCTTCTGGAGAAATATCTTTCCACGCAGCCTCCTCGATCTCCACAAAAGCAGCCTCGACAAGCATCTGGCTCTTCCTGCCGGATTCTGTCATAAAAATATGAAAAGTCCTTCTGTTTCCATTGAGCATACGCCGCTCGATCAGACCTTTCTCTTCCATACGGTTCAAAATCGAGGTCAGCGATCCCGCCTCAATAAAACATCCTGCCGCGATCTCCTTCTGACTGGCCCCATCATGGTTTTTAAGATAATCCAGTACCTTCGGCTGTCCAAGTGTAAGCCCCGAAGCCTTCACCCGCTCCAGAAGCCTCTTCTGGATCAACATCTGGTTAGCCATTGTCAGATAATGCAATGATGTGTCCATGTTTCACGTTCCTTCCCTGCTTGCGTTTGATGCAAAATAAAATAGTTATAATTCTAACGTTTAGAATTATAACTATTTTGCAAAAAAATGTCAAATCTATTCTAAAATAAATTCCCGCAGCTTTCGCCACGGGAATTGCTCTAGAATAATAATTTTGCATTGTTCTTATATTTATTATAGACTTTGTAAAATGCTGCTTTTGAGCATTTTTTTCCATTTACTTTGTAGATTGGAACTCGATATGCACTGCTTGTGGTATGGAAATAATTTATAATCTGTTTTAACTTTCCATTCTGTAAGACATATGTCCGGCATGTATTCTCAGATGATGTTCCGGTTACTATTGTAAGATATTTGCCCTTAAGATAAGCACCTCTCGTAGATCCATAGATCAACGGAGTAACCTTACCCTTGTAATATGTAAAGAATACAGCCCATGGATAATCATGCAGCATGAGTTCTTTTATTCCATCATTATTTATATCGAGCAGACGGTACTTACTGAAATCTCTCCGATATACCGTAGTAAGTTTTCCATCCCAGTTATTTCTCACTCTGTAGGAAGCTCCATAAGATCTCAGAACTTTCTGATACCAGTCACCTCTTACCGTTACCTTACAGCTTCTTTTTATTCCGTTACTGGTCGCTGTAATCGTCACCGTACCCGCTTTCTTCGCAGTTACTACTCCATTCCTGACCGTCGCGATCCGTGTATTGCTGGATCTCCATGACGCTGTCTTGGTTCTTCCTCTGCTGTCGAGAACTTTAAGCGTAGTACTTTCTGTAACATACATGGAAACCCGTGTTTTGTTCAGTTTCATTGTTCCACTTGCCGCCGACACTGGGACTGCCAGTATGAACAACAGTGTAATCGCAAGTACGATAAAGTTTTTCTTCTTTTTCATGTTTCCAAGCCTCCTGTTCTTATTTTATATATTGATTATAGCACATGAGGTGCTTTTCGTGAGAATTTGTTTGGGTTCTGATAAAAATAATATATCAGTCTTCTCTTCTGTAATAAGAAAAATCATCCAGATTTATCAGATATACAGGTGGATCTGTTTCATCATAAAGTGTTACTGCAACCTGGTTCTCCAGATATTCTATATCTGTCACATCCACGTATTCGTCTGACAGACGATCTATGGTGCACAAAATATTTCCATTCTTGTCGATTGCCACAAAATCAATTCCTTCATAACAGCCTATATAAAGACTGCCATCGTCCCCAAATGCTAGCCTTGGCTCTGGACACAACCCCTGATGAGTTCCTTGTCGGAACCTTACAGACCAATGATGCCGAATGGAAAAATGTCAGCGAACAGCTTCGCAATATGAATTCCAGGCAATTATCTCTCGCCAGTAGTTTTCTGACATGGCTTTCTGAGCAGAAATTATAATTTATTCCATAAAATAAGGAGCGTTTTTCGAAATTGAAAAACGCTCCTTTAAATATTATCTTTCTGATCTCATCCCTGGTAATCTCCGGAATATTTCACATAAGCATCTGGATAAAAGCCCTGAACGGATGGCAGTGCGGCATTTGCATCGCTTTCGGACAGGTAAACGCCTGCGGTTACTACATAGAATTTCTCGGAATTGAGATTACTCCAGTCTGTTGTAACAAAAACCTGCGCGTCGTAGCCATTGTCCCTCATGTTCTGTGCGTAGGACTCTGCTTCACCTTCGCTTTTGCCGCCATAACACCAGATGCCATAAAACGGCGCATTTGTGGTTGTCTGTACATTTTCTGATGTTATACCTTTATCCTGTGCAACCCTTTCTTCATCATAAGGTGCAATTTCTCTCTGAAGTTCCAGAGTATCCGGATCGATCGCTGCTCCAGCGAGAAAAACATCATCTTCATAGAGTTCGATATTTAAGACCCAGACTCCGGCACCATCCCAATACCAGGGATCACTTGCAATACATTCTGTTACAGGAACGTCATCCGGCACCTGGAGAGATTTTTTGAGTATGTTGATCTGTTCTTCTGTAAAATTATTATTGGCCTTTACCTGCAGATCATAAAATGGGATTTCTTCCAGTGAATCTTCAAACTCATCCCATCCAGCTTCGGTGAGTGTTTTTTCGCTGTCATTTCCATCTTTGTCTGTGATGCTGTATGCATATTCCCGGTGATATTTTCCGTCGCTTCCCTGTACGTCAAGACTCTGTTTATGCAATGTTATTCCACATTTTAAAGTGTCACCAGCTATCTTGTACAAAGTATACGACTTATGGTCAGCCAGCCGCATATTTACTGACATGACTTTTATTGGAGGAACGTAATACAGCTCCCCCTCCCCGCCATTCTGCCAGTTTGACAGTGAGATGACCTTCTTCACTTCGCCATCTTTATATTGATAAAACAAATATCGGTATGCATAGTCTCTGTCCATTCCCCGAATGACCAGTTCTTTCGTTTTATCCTCGTTTACATCATAGGAAGCATACATGACCTTTCCCAGATCTTTTACCTCGGAAAAATATTCTCCACCTTCCAGAAATTCCCGGTATGCCTGTTCTTCTTCGGAATCTCCAAGATCCGGATATGCATCACTTTCTGAAGTTTGTGTCTCCGCTGCCATCACGCAGCTTCCTGAAATATTGACTGTGCATATTCCCAGGACAGCTGCCATGATCATATATTTTCCTTTTATCATATTTTACTCACTCCGTATAAGTATTCCCATTCTCATCCGTCCAGGTTCCATCTCCGTTATCGGTATAGCCCACGCCATTGGAATCACGGTAATAATAATCACCGTTTGTGGTCTGTTTTACATCAACGCTTCCGCTGCTGCTCTGGAGTTCATGATGTTCCAGCTGATTTCCAAAGTTATAGTCTTCGTCATTCCAGGTCCTGTAGGAATTGCCGTATGCGTCTGCCCAGGTGCCGTCACCCTGATAACTGTAAATAAATCCAATTTCATCAGAATAAGTTCCGTCCCCATTGTCCTGGAGCACCCTTGCATCATTCTCATCTTCTCCCGGGGCTACGATGGATGCCACACCGGAAGCACTGCTGAATCCGCTGGTATATGGCACGCCTGCTGGCAAATGTGCGTAGTGGTCGATATTATCGGTGTTTTCACCAGTGTTCCCGGAGTCTGTGGAATCCGTATTGTCCTGCACGCTGTCTTCCGTTGAAGGACTTACAGAATCTGTCGTTGTCTCTGATCCTGTCACAGCCCCGGCAGTGCTCTCCATCCGATTGCTGGCATTATCCTGCAAGTTCTCTGCCACGCCAGAAACGTCTTCTGCATTTCCTGCGCCAGCCTGTCCATCAGAAATCGCCGGAGCATTCTGCATATCCACCAGTTCCGAAAATGGGGCAAAATCTGGATACGGTATGTCATCATCTGCCGCTCCATCAGAATTACCCTGAGCCGATGTACCCGTCCCCACTGGAAGCGCTGAAACCGTGAATGCCAGGTTCCCACCAACAAGCATCAATGCCAGCAAAACACCCGGCAAAATTCCTCTCTTCAGCTTCCTGATACTCATCATATACAGAATCCTGTCTTTGAACACCATTCCACTGTCATTGAGACTCGCCGTCACATACGGAATCCTGTTTTCCATTGCAACAGTTCGAAGGAGCAGCTGTCGGTAAAGCCTGTGACCGCTCTGGTTCACCCGATGAATCACCGCAGTATCACACAGATTTTCAATATCCTTATCTGCCTCTTTCAACATGATAAGCAGAAATGGATTAAACCAGTAAATCGACGCGCAGATCCGAAGAAGCATCTTGTACCAGAGGTCTCTGTGGACATAATGCGTCAGCTCATGATAGAATACGAGTTTTCGCTCTTCCGCAGAATAACCGATTGCCGGAAGATACAGTTTCGTATGAAAAAGCCCCACAAGAAGTGGTGTGGTAAGCCCCGCATTCTGGCTCAGTTCCGGCATCCTGCGGATCCGTTTGTCCCTGCACACTTCCCTGTACATCCGAAGACTTACCGGATCAGTGACCGGAAGGCTCATTCTTTCCAGATTTCTTATCGAAAGATGATACGCCAGAAATTCTCCTGTCAGTTTCAGCACCGCCACGATAAGCCAGACTGCTGCAAAGATTCCTGTTGCCATTTCCATCCATTTACCAGTTTCATATACGGTATGGATCTTCTGTCCGGAAAAATCCTGATCCTGTATATTTCTTTTCTCCGGATGCATGGTTTCCTGCTGTAAAATATACTGTCCGTTTTCTGGTACAGTTGCAGAAATATCTTTTTCCTGCACAGCAATCCTGTCCGGGCTGGATTTCTTCAGCTGCAGATCAACCAGCGAAATGCTGCCCGGAACCCTCACCGGAATGAGAAGGCTGACTGCCACAAACAGCCATATGAAATATTTCCACCTTGCGGAAACTCTGCCCTTGAGTGGAACCGCCAGCAGTTTTACCAGCAAAATAATGACCGCTGCAATAATATTCAGCTTCAGGATATGCAAAACCAATACTTCCACTGTCCGTTATTCCTCCCTGTCATCCAGCTCCTTAAGAAAATCGCTGAGATCCTGGATTTCTTCAGAACTGATCTTCTTGCCCTGATAAAGTGATGTCACAAATTTCTTAAGTGAATTTCCATAAAGTTTCTCAAGGACACTGCGGCTCTCGTGTGCCTGATAATCTGCCTGAGAAACCAGCGGTGTATACAGGTTCATCTTGCCCTGCCTGGTCACTTCTACGAAATTTTTGGCTTCCAGTCTGGTCAACAATGACAGGATCGTTGTCGGAGCAAGGTTTTTCTTCGTGTTGATCACCTTTTCGATCTCCGGTCTCGTCATTGGCGGAGTGCCATTCCACAGAACAAGCATAATGTCGAGTTCTGATTCCGGAAGCCTCTGATATGTTTTTTTCACTTCTTCGCCCCTCTCTGTCATCAATTTTCTACAAACGTAGGAATAACTTTATTGTATCACATCCTCCCTTAAATACAATCATTAATTCATCTCATTATAGCTGTTCCCGTTCTCATCACTCCAGGTTCCGTCGCCATTGTCTGTGAATCCTGTACCATTGTCATCACGGTAATAAAAATCGCCATTTGTAGTTTCAGTAACGGTCACACTGTTGCCGTCTGCATCCGTAAGGACATGCTGCTCCAGCTCTGCGCCCATGTAATGTGTATCGTCATTCAGCGCCTGCCAGGTCTTTCCGTTTTCATCTGTAAAATAAACCTCATCATCGGTCGTATAGACGGTGCCGTCATCGCCGACATATTTGCTGCTGTAGTCTGTATAGATGGTCCTCTCTACAGAAACGGTGTTTCCATCGCTGTCATACAGCGTCAGATCAGCTGTGGAAAGAATATCAGAATCTTTACTGCTGTCTGAAGAATCAGAGCTGCCAGAACCGGAATTGCCTCCTGTTGTATCTGCTGAAGAAGAATCTCCATCCGTATTCTTGTCAGAAGATGTGGAACTGCCGTCTTTCGAATCTCCTCCTTTACCATCTTTTCCAGTCAACGCCGGATTTCCCGGATAGGAAATAGATTCCACCATTTTTCTCACTTCACTGATATCATCTGCATCCCTGGCATATCCTACCGCCATATACAGGCTGTTTCCTTCTGAAAAAATCGTCTGATAGCATGCTTCATAGGTATCATTACATTTCGCAACTCCGATTTTGACATCGTCCAGGGCATATTTGTAAATGTTCACATAATCGCTTCCGTTCGTGAAACTTGCATATGCTCCTTCCGTGTGAGCATTCTCCCAGTCCGAATTCACCGGCTGCGGATAAAAATCTCCGTTTCCCGCCGCCATAACGCTTCCTGCTGAAAAAATACTCAATGTTGTTGCTGCCATAAGTGCCATGATTTTTGCTTTTCTTGTTTTCATAATGGATGCTCCCTTTTCTGTGTTTTATTTTCTACTTTTGTAGAAGTTAATTGTATTCTACATCTGTAGAATGTGTGTGTCAATCCTTTTTCTACAATTGTAGAAATATTTTCAACAACCGTCGCAGCACCGGCATATCATCTCTATGCAGTAAAAAAAATCCACTGTAACATCCTCCGTTCACAGTAAAAACAACTGTCGGATTTTGTTACAGTGGAAAAAATCACACACCTGATATTTTATTTTTCTGAAAAATCACATTCCCTTTGCTTTCTTTACGCATTCTGTCTGAGCCTCGATCACCGCACTACGGAAGCCCTTTTCTTCGAGGACGCGGACTGCCTGGATCGTGGTTCCTGCCGGGGAGCAGACCATATCTTTGAGTTCTCCCGGATGTTTACCGGTCTCCAGCATCAGTTTTGCGCTTCCGAGTACGGACTGTGCAGCGAATTTGTACGCCTGTGCTCTCGGCATGCCATCTGCGACTGCTGCATCTGCCATTGCCTCAAGAAACATAAAGACATACGCCGGAGAACTGCCGGAAACGCCTACAACTGCGTCCATCAGGTGTTCCGGGATCACTTCTGTTTTGCCAAAGGTGTCGCAGAGTTTTACGGCAAGTGCTATTTCCTCTTCTGTGACCAGTTCATTGACACAGAGAGCTGTCATTCCCTCTCCGACCATCGCCGGAGTGTTTGGCATGGTACGGATGACTTTTGTGTTTTCGCCAAGGCGCTCACCAAGCCACTGCAAAGTCTTGCCCGGCGCGATAGAAATAAAGATCTGTCCAGCCTTTACACTGTCCCTGATCTCATCCAGAACACCCTCCAGAAACTGCGGCTTCACTGCCAGAAAAACAACATCCGCAAAATCCACCACCTGCGCGTTGGTATCTGCCTTCCGGATGCCAAGTTCCTTCTCGATCTTCTCGCGGGTCTTGTCTGACTTCGCAGAAGCGATCATATCTGATGCTTCCACCTCTCCACTTTTCAGAATTCCCTTTAACATGGCTGTCGCCATATTTCCACAGCCGATAAAACCAATTTTCATGATAATCTTCCTCCTTGTGTGAAAACATAGTTAAATTGCTCTGTCGCTTTACAAAATTACAGCGGCATTTTCTTTATCATACCTGTTTTCACACCAAAAGTAAAATACTAAATTTCTCTCATTTCTCGTCGGTCTCAATCACACACTGATATTTCCTGCTTTTCTTGTCATAGCTGATTCCCACCAACAAAATATTTCCTGTATACTGCCGGATAGAAGCAGGATATTTTTTGTCTTTGATCTGCTGTAGTGCAGTTTCTGCCTTTTTGTTCCATTTCAATTCCACTACCAGTGCCGGATAATCTGTGAAATATTCTGGTTTGGGAAGATATACAAAATCTGCAAAACCTCTGCCTGTCGGAAGTTCACGAGCTGGTTTGAAATAATACTGTAAAGTACTCAGATACGCGATGCTCAGCACACTGCTCAAAGTATTCTCGTTATTATACTGAATTACTGAAGCATATCCCATGTGGATTTTTTCGATTGCTTCTGCCACTGCTGCTTCGTCCATATCAAGTGTTGCTTCAAGAAGATCCATTGACTGCTGCTCAAACTCCAGTAACTCATTCCACTTTTTACGCTTTGTTGCTGCAAGAAACTCCTGACGGATTTCCTCATTCGGGATAAAAGTCCTTCCCCGTGTCTGATCATATGCAAGATATCCAAGATGGATCAGATATGTGATCACATCATCCCGGTCTGCAAAACTTACCGTATCATTTTGGAATGTACCCGTATCAACCTCCACAGATGAACCTGAAATCATTTCAATGATCGCCGTTTTCAGTCCGTCAAAATCCATGTTGATCAGTGGGACCACCAGTTCATAACTCGCTGTCTGTGACCAGTAACTTCTGAAATTTCCTCTCTGCATAACATTTACTACAGCCTTCGGATTATAAATCTGCTGGTCGTCCAACAGATATCCGTCATACCAGCTTTTGACTTTTTCAAAATCTCTGTGATATTCCGTGCATAACTGTCTGACTTCCTTCTCTGTAAACCCAACAAACGGAGCCAGTATCCCTGCATCAAGCATTGTAAATTCATCAAAATTATTGAGTGCAGACTGTGTTTTTAATTTTTTTATTGGAAGGATTCCTGTCATATATGCAAGTGCAATGTATCGCGTAGGCTCCGTTCCCTTGAACATTCCTCTGAGAAAATTGATGTATTCTTCCTGCACAGCGATATTATCTGCTTCATCTCTGATCAGGACATCCCATTCATCAATGATCACAATAAATTTATTTCCTGTTGCCGTGTTGATTGCTGACAGTGCATCCGGAAGAGATTTTATTTCATCAGGCACAATATCCGGATAAATGGACTTTAATTCCCGGATCACCTGTGCGCTAAGAAAAGCCACCACGTTTTCAGGCCCGCCCGCCGGCTCCAGACACCACTGGATGTCAAAATGCAGTACATCATATTTGTTAAGATATCTTTTGAAAGAATCCTTACCGCTGATCTGTAAAGGAGAAAACATCTCTTCTGAATCACAGCCTCTGCTGTAATATGCCGTAAGCATATCTGCCGTAACAGATTTCCCAAATCTTCTCGGTCTGCTGTTACAGATAAACGCCTGCTTCGTACCAATCACTCTATTCGTATAGTCCAGAAGTTCTGTTTTATCCACATAAATTTCTGAATCAACCGCTGTCTGAAACGCACTGTTGTCAGGATTAAGAAATCTTCCCATATTGCTTTTGCCCTTTCTGATGCACATTCAACTGCCTGTTCCTCTGCTTTAAGTCTTTCAGATTCCAGTTCCAGAACTTTGCCTCCCATAATATCACCTAGCCCTTTCCGAACCTCGTCTTCTTCGCGGAAAATGTAGTCCGCAATCTTTACAATCATTTTCGTCAGATCTGTATACAGTTCCGATTTTCCTGTTTCTGTCAGCTCCTTTTCCAGATTTACCCGGATTTCTTCATATTCGTTTAAGAGTGTTTGAAATAATTCCGGATTATTATTAAAATCATGTCCTTTTTTCTCATACCGCATAATATAAAACGGCAACAGCATTAACAGCTTCTTCTCGAAAATGCTGTCTTTTGTATAATCAGCCATTTTTATAGTCGGTATGGAATATATGTATGTATTTCCATCGGAAAAAACTACATCTGCTTCCAGATGGTCCGGCGTATTTCCAGAACTTCTCAGAAATAGTACACAGGACTTTGGAAATTCTATCCTGTATCTGCGTCCTTGTTTCTCTGCGTGTTCTATGCCAATCGCAAAATCATACTCAATCATGCGAATAACCATTGTCGTATCATCTGTGCTCTGACACTCAATATGATACATTTTCTTCCGAATCAGCAGGCAGGAATCGGTAATGATCTCACCATCCTCCTGCTGATGTTCATTACGAAGCTGTGTAATCTTTACATCTTCCGGATATGAGGTATGGAATACCTCGTTGATCAGTGGCACTGCCAGATATGGCATCTTCTCGATCATTGTACGGAATACATCATCAAAAATCGTATTATTCATAGAACACTCCTTTTGTATTTTCATTATAGCATTTTGACAAGTTTTATTAAATACTTAATGTATTTCATCTTTGGAATCAGCGGCAGATATTGCCCGAAAAATTATTTATTAGAATATTTAGATTACTGTTTATGTTCTATACTATACACCACTTACTTTTATATAGCAAGTCCAATTTGGACAGTTACTTAGAAATGATAGAATAGCAAAAAGGCGACGGATCATCGGGATCGCGCCGCCTTTTTTTCTTTGGGTTATTTGAAGTGTAATGTCTTGTGGTATTTTGCATATTGGTCGAGAAGGTCGCTCCATTTCTGGCCTTCTGGTTTGGTTTCGTTGTTGTTGTAGTTGTCTTCGCCTTTGAGCTCGTCCATATACTGGATATAGTCCAGAATGTAGATATCGACGGTAGAAATGTCTCTGTCCTGGATTGCGAAGATGTTGCAGTTTCCGACGGAATCGTTGTATGGAAGTTTGTTTCCGTTAGCATCAAGGGCTACCATGAAACAGTCGCTGTTGGAGCCTTCTTCGTAAAGTTCATTTACGGTCAGTTCGTATGGGGTACGGATCACAGATTTGAGACCAATGCCTGCATCGTTTGTGTCGTTGAGTTCCATGACTTCGGTCTGGGAATCGTCTACTGTGACCGGGATGTCGAAGTTCCAGTCACCTTCGTATTTGTAGTAGCCGGCATCCGTTCCATACTTTGCAAAATCATCTTCTGACCACTGATAATCTGCTTCCAATCCCCTTACCTTCGTGATATCCAGGTGCAGGTTAAAGGTGTCCGGAACATCAATAGCTTTGATATATTTCTGATATTCTCCACCACGCTCAGACACTTTATTATTAAACTCTTCCAGCAGAGCATACCCTTCATCTGTCTGATCATCCAGATCTTCCAGTGTGATTCCCATCTCATCCAGTACCTGCTGTGTCATTTCGTTGTATTTCTCACTGTATTCCGTATAATCTTTCGCAGCCTCTGCCAGATCATAGCGAAAAATGCACGCATAAGTATTGTCATCCAGGAACTGGCCTTCTACCTGACCATCGATTACCGGACTGGCCTCCGTATTAAAATCTACGCCGCCGGTCATGTCCAGATCTATAATTGGTGTGCCACTTTCTGCTCGGGTTTCCGTCTGCGGAAATGGAGTGTCGCTTTTAAACTGCATGGTCACATAGACTGCCTGACTGTTCGCAAATACTTCGGAGCAGGTGATCGTCAGGCCGTCTGCTGTTTTGGTGTAGGCTGAGTCTCCTTTTGCTGTTGCGACCGCGGCATTTGTGTCTGCTACAGTTGCACCTATTTCCTCCTGTCCTGTTGTATTGTCTTCTGCCCACTTTCCTTTCTCTGTTTCGGAAACGGCATTTCCGTTTTCTGCTATGTTATTTCCTTCTGCATCAACTCCGTCAACAGCCTCCAGTGTCGTCGCGTGGTCTGCGAAATCTCCAAAGAAACTTACATTATTCTGCAGCGTTTCAAAAAGTCCCCCCACAACCGGGATATTTTTTGCCATGACAGGATCTGTCATGTAAAATACAAAAGCAATGAGCAGCACTGCTGCTGCGCCGCCCGCGATCCTGCCGCCAATTTTCATCCAGTGGTATGGATCTTTCGGCGCCTTTTTCTGCACTGCGGTATTGTTTTCGATCAGACGATATGCCTGATTGATCCGCTCATGTACGATCACCGGTATTTCTGTATCTTTCTGAAGTTTTTCCTGAAAATCTTTTTCGTTATTATTAAAAGTCATCATCAAACACGTCCCTCCCTGACCTTATATTCATACATCTGCGCAATCTGTTTTCTGCCACGTTGAAGGCGGGATTTTACGGTGCTTTCCTTCATGTCCAGGATGTCACTGATCTCGCGGATATTGAATCCTTCCATGTAGTACAGAAGGATCACCAGACGGTACTTGTTATCCAGCGGTTCCAGCACCTGTGCCCATTCCTTCGCTGCATATTCTTCCTCATAAAAAGGCGTCTCCGGCATCTGGTCGGTGTATGTAACCTGCTTCTTTCTCTGCAAAATATCTTTGCATTTATTGATCAGAATCCGTATCATCCATGTCTTGAAATACTTGTTTTGCTTGAGACTTTTGAGATTTTCATAACAGGAAAGGATGGTATCCTGGATCGCATCGGCAGCATCTTCATCGTTTTTGAGATAGGAAAACGCAACCTTATACATGCACTGCACCTGTTCATCCATAAGCCGGCAGAATGCATCTTTGTCGCCTTTTTTGGCCTTTCTTATCAAAAATTCATTCATCATCTTCTCCATTCTCCTGTCTCTGACCGGTCATCAGGAAATGCGTTGTAAAAGCTTTTTTGTTTTTGTGCTTCTACTTATTAGACACAGAAATTGCTAAAAAGGATGCAGGTTTTTTGGAAAAATTTCCTGCTGAAAAAACTCTCATACAAAAACACCGCAGAGTCACCGGAAGGGGTATGGCTCTGCGGTATAAAGTTTAAATCATTTATTTACAGGCTTTTTCAGAAGCATAGACAAGTAAGAAGTTCTCGTCGTATCCTGCATGGAATAGCCAAGCGTATGCAAAGTCTGTTCCAGCTGATCGAGGGCTGCTTCCCGTTTCGTCTCTTCATCGACAATAATCTCCAGTTCCAGATAATCTCCCAGGTTCGTGACAGCATCCACGCAGGCAGTGATATTATCCCTGTGATAATACTGCCGAAGCTTCTCCACCACCGGAACCGACCGGAAACCAATCCTCTCCAATATCTCCCGACAAACCGCCCCATCCCCCACTGATGTCTCCAACTCCTGCCTTGTCATAGAAGTATTATCAAGTTTTGCACCCTTATACGTAATCACAGCCGACCTCTCCCCCGTTCCCCGATTCTCTACACACCTCACCCGAAGCGCCTCATCTAACCCCACAAAATCATGATGCTCCGCCATATAATAAGTATCAGATTCCATAACAAACTTCCCCTTACAAAACCCAATCTCTGCCAGAGTTTTCTCTATACATTCCTTATCACTTATCCTTAATTTAATCTCAACTTCTATGCTCATAACTACTTACACTCCCACTATTTTTCTTCTAATATAGCACAAATACATCCAACATGAACACCTCCCCCTTCCAACACCTGATCCATCCCCCATAGTATGGCATACTTCAGAAAAACCCTGCCCATAAGAACATCAAGCCTCAAAGTATCACATAAAAAAAGAGGAATCCTTCACACGAAAACCTCCCTACCTGAAACACCAGGAGAAATTTTCAAAGGATTCCCCATACGATTAAATTTTTTTAAATTACATAATCTTTCTAAACAGATCCTTCAGA
>ENA-OPSJ01001764-OPSJ01001764.1-human-gut-metagenome-genome-assembly--contig:-NODE-1764-length-15503-cov-4.700867_pt1 | contig 15503 bp, 14 predicted proteins | sample MGYA00241801_ERZ501893 | MGnify/ENA primary metagenome ERZ501893 (study PRJEB25962, sample SAMEA2042219) | human gut metagenome | biome: human gut; feature: human-associated habitat; material: faeces...
GGAGCCGCGAAATACTTTTTTACAAAACATATGGTAGAATTGTAAATTTTTTGAACGCAGATAAGCAGTACACCGCATCTGGTGCGCAGGGCATCAAGCGTTGGGTAAGGGGATGTTCACTCTGTTGGAGTTAAAAGCTCCCACTGACAGGTTGCAAAGTGAATGCAGATGTCCGCTTTATATGTGTGAAAAACGAGAAGTTGTGTAAAATTAGAAAAAGATATTATAGTAAAAAACGGAAAGAAAACAGTAACTACGGTTTCCTTTCCGTTTTTTTCGTGTTGATTGTGAAAAATACACAAAAAATGTATTTTAAAATTATGAAATATATAAAATTATGAAAAACATATTGACAAATCGTGTTTACAGGATAATAATGTAATTACTTTAATAAAATAATTTATAAAAGATCAAATAAAACAATATAAATAAGGAGGAAACAATTATGTTACAGCAGGTAATGACAAATCCAGGAGAAATTATTTTCAGAGAGGTTCCGGTTCCGGAGGTAAAGGAAAATCAGGTGTTGGTAAAGATTATGAATATTGGTGTTTGTGGATCAGATATTCATGTTTATCATGGAAAACATCCGTTTACAAAATATCCGGTAACACAGGGACATGAGGTTTCTGGTGAGATTACAGAACTTGGAAAAAATGTCACAGAGTTTCATGTGGGACAGAAGGTGACGATAGAGCCTCAGGTATATTGTGGACATTGCTATCCATGTCGTCATGGAAAGTATAATCTCTGTGAGGAATTAAAAGTAATGGGATTTCAGACGACAGGAACAGCATCTGAGTATTTTGCAGTGGATGCATCTAAAGTAACACCTATTCCAGAAGATATGTCCTATGAAGAAGGAGCTATGATCGAACCTCTTGCTGTGGCAGTTCATGGTGTAAAACAGATGGGCGATGTGGCTGGCATGAATATTGCAGTCCTTGGAGCAGGACCGATTGGAAATCTCGTGGCACAGGCAGCAAAAGGAATGGGGGCAGCGAAAGTGATGATCACAGATATCAGTGATCTTAGACTGGCAAAGGCAAAAGAATGTGGAATTGATGTGTGTGTGAATACCAAAAATAAAGACTTCGGTGAGGCAATGATCGAAGCATTTGGACCGGATAAGGCGGATGTGATCTACGACTGTGCCGGAAACAATATCACAATGGGACAGGCAATTAAATATGCAAGAAAAGGAAGCACGATCGTACTGGTGGCTGTTTTTGCAGGAATGGCAGAAGTAGATCTTGCAGTGGCAAATGACCACGAACTTGACATTAAGAGCACGATGATGTACCGCCATGATGATTACATAGATGGAATCAGACTGGTAAATGAGGGCAAAGTTCATTTGAAACCGCTCATCTCAAAGACATTTGCTTTTAAAGATTATCTGAAGGCATACCAGTATATTGATGATAACCGCGAGACAACGATGAAAGTAATTATCAACGTCAGTGAAAAGTAAGGAGTTCGTATGGAAAATAAATATGGAATTGTCGGAGTTGCCCATATCGGGCTTCCGACAAACGATTTGCAGAAAACAGTTGAGTTTTATAAGAGTCTTGGATTTGAAGTAATTATGCAGTCTTATAATGAAAAAGCAGGGGAAAAAGTGGCATTTTTACAGATAAAAAATTACTGTATAGAGACTTTTGAAAATGGGCAGGCGGCAATGTCAGACGGTGCATACCAACATGTTGCACTTGATGTGGAAGACATTGAAAGTATGTATCAGAAAATCTGCAATGAAAAATACACAATTATTACAGACGGAATCGAAGAACTGCCATTTTGGGAAAATGGTGTGAAGTTTTTTATGATTAAGGGACCAAATGAGGAAAGAATAGAGTTCTGTCAGAAACTCTGATAAAAATAGGAGGGACATATGGGAAGCGAAAACAAAAATGGAAAAGTACCGCTGATCAGTAAGATTGCATATGGGTTTGGTGATGTTGGATGTAATTTCAGCTGGATGTTCGTCAGTAATTTTCTGATGATATTTTATACAGACGTGTTCGGAATCAGTATGGCGGCTGTGTCAGCACTTATGCTTTTTTCAAGATTCTGGGATGCAATCAATGATCCAATCGTCGGGGGACTTACGGATAAAACAAAATCGAGATGGGGACGGTACCGTCCATGGCTGTTAGTAGCGGCACCAATTACAGCGATTCTTCTTGTTATGACATTCTGGGCAAGACCCGACTGGCCGCAGAATGGAAAGATCATTTATATGGTAATTACATATTGTCTGCTGGTTTTGGGGTATACCTGTGTGAATATTCCATATGGAACCTTGTGTGGTGCTATGACACAGGATATTGATGAACGTGCAAAAATAAATACATCCCGTTCGGTTGCAGCGATGATTGCAATTGGTGTGTTAAATATTATCACAGTTCCACTGCTCAGCAAATTCGGCAGTCACAGTGCAAAGACAGGATATCTGACGGTTGCGGTCATATATGGATGTATTTTTACAGCCTGTCATTTCTTCTGCTTTGCGAAGACGAAAGAGGCAGTGATTACTCCGGAAAAAGAAAAAATTTCTGTAAAGATACAGTTGAAAGCAGTCATGCAGAACAGACCATATCTTCTTGCATTGGCAGGACAGATATTATTTGGATTTACATTATATGGTAGAAACGCAGATATTCTGTATTATTTTACATATGTGGAAGGGAATGCCTCCTACTACACAACTTATTCGATGTGCATTATTATTCCTTCTATCATCGGGGCAGCCTGTTTTCAACCATTATTCCGCAAGTTGAATAACAAAGGAAGAACAGCATCTCTCTTTGCTTTATTTACAGGAATTTCCATGTTGTCTATGTTTTTCTTCAATGCCAAAGAATCACCAGCTATTTTTTATGCATTATCTGGTCTCACACAGTTTTTTTTCTCTGGATTTAATACCGCAATCTATGCAATTATTCCAGACTGTGTGGAATATGGGGAGTGGAAAACCGGACTTAGAAATGACGGTTTTCAGTATGCATTTATTTCACTTGGAAATAAAATCGGAATGGCAGTTGGAACAGCACTTTTAGCAGGATTACTTGGAAAATATGGTTATATTGCAAATCAGACACAAAATGCAATTGTACTTTCAATTATGAAACATGCATTTACGACGATTCCGGGTGTACTGTGGATTGTGACTGCGGTTGTATTATTTTTCTACCGGTTAAATAAAAAACGTTATAACGAGATTGTGGAGGAACTGAAAAATGGAAGAAAAAGTTGATATCGTGGCATTGGGAGAATTGCTGATTGATTTTACGGAAGCAGGACACAGTCAGGATGGGAGAAAATTGTTCGAACAGAATCCCGGCGGTGCTCCGGCAAATCTTCTAACCGTTGCAAGCCACTTTGGGTATCGCACATCTTTTATTGGAAAAGTTGGAAACGATATGCATGGTAAATTTTTAAAGAAGACATTGCAAAAGGAAGGAATCAATACAGATGCTATTGTTGAAGACCCGGGTTATTTTACAACGTTGGCATTTGTGGAAATCGGTGAAAATGGAGAACGGAATTTTTCTTTTGCAAGAAAACCGGGTGCAGATACACAGTTAAAAAAAGAAGAACTGGATCAGACATTAATTTCAGGTTGTAGAGTTTTTCATTTTGGATCATTATCGCTGACAGATGAACCGGCAGAAAGTACAACGATCGAAGCGGTAAAAATGGCAAAAGCAGCGGGTGTACTTATTTCATATGATCCAAATTACCGTCCGTCTCTTTGGAAGAGCAAAGAGTATGCAGTGAAAAAAATGAGATCTGTCATAGAATTGGTAGATGTCATGAAGGTATCGGATGAAGAGAGTACTCTGTTGACAGAGGCGAAAAGTTATGAGCAGGCTGCAGATCAACTCCTTGCCATGGGACCAAAGCTGGTTGCCATTACATTGGGAGAACAGGGCGTTCTTATGGCAACAAAAAGCAGAAAAGAAATCATCAAAGCATTTCAGACACATGCGGTCGACACGACTGGGGCAGGTGATTCATTCTGGGGAGGCGTATTATGCAGTATCCTTTCTATGAATAAGAATGTTGAAAAAATGGAATGGGAAGAAATCAAAAAGTGTGCTGTTTTGGGAAATGCAGTTGCTGGATTGTGTGTGCAAAAGAGAGGCGGAATCCCTGCGATTCCGACGAAAGAGGCAGCGCTTGAATTTATGCAGAAATAATGAATGTATATGAACAAACTCGGGGCTGTAAAAATCACGATTTATTAATCGTTAAAGCATCAGCCCCGTGTTTTTCTGTCGGAGTATTATTCCGCTTTTATCTCTCCATCATACTGATGGACTCAATTCCGACACTTCCGCCGCGGACAACTTCGATATGCTTGAACTCTTCTTTGATAAGCTTGATGACCGCGTCATTTTTGGTTGCGGTCTGGACGAATTCCAGAAGGAGGCTGTCTTTTCCGTAGTCGATGACACGGGCTTTGAAGGTCTCAGCGATCTGGAAAAGTTCCACTTTGTCTTCCGGGGAGCAGCCTTTTACCTTGATGTAAAGGATCTCCTTCATTCGAACAAATACATCTGTAAAATCAATGACCTTGATAACTTCGATCATACGGTTCAGCTGTTTTTTGATCTGCTCAAAAGTTTCATCATCGCTGACTGTGGCAATGGTCATTCTGGAAACTGTAGGGTCCTCCGTGGTTCCAACTGTAAGACTGTCCAGGTTATAGGACTTTCCGGAGAAAAGACCGGAAATCTTGGAAAGAACACCGACCTGGTTTTCAACGTAGAGAGAGATCCATCTTTTTTTCATTCCTTTATCCATCATTCATTCCTCCTAACAATCCATGATCAGATCAGCCAGGGTGCCGCCCGGCTTGACCATCGGGTAAACCATTTCCTCCGGATCAATGATAAATTCGATGATCGTAGGAGTTTTTGTATTCTTCTTAGCCTCTTCGAAAGCGGCCGCAATCTGATCCTTCTCAGTTACGCGGATACCCTTTGCCCCATAGCTCTCTGCGAGACGGATGAAATCCGGTGTGTATTCCGGATATTCCTGACCGTCTGTGCGGCGGGAGAGTGCACCGGCCTTCAGGTTTGTCATGGCGTAACGTTTTCCGTAGAAAAGCTTCTGCCACTGGCGGACCATTCCGAGATATTCATTATTAAAGATACAGCAGATGATCGGAAGCTCCTCCAGAACTGCGGTAGCCAGCTCCTGAATGTTCATCTGCATGCCGCCGTCACCGGAAACGGAGATGACCGGTGTGTCCGGATTGCCGATCTTGGCACCGATGGCACCCGGAAGGCCGTAACCCATGGTTCCAAGTCCGCCGGACATGATCAGCTGACGGTTCTCAGTGATGTCTGCATACTGGCTTACCAGCATCTGATGCTGTCCTACATCGGTAACAAGAATGGCTTTGTCAAACTGGCGGTTGATCTCACCGATGATATCCAGAGGTCCCATCATACCACGGTCTTTCATGGTAAGAGGATGATCTTCTTTCCATTCCTGGATCTGTTTCAGCCATTTTTCAGTGTTGCACTCCTGTACATATTCATCCATTTTTGTGATGGCCTCTTTTGCATCGGCAACGATGGGGATATCTACATGAATATTTCTGGAAATGGAAGCAGTATCAATATCAATGTGGACAATCTGTGCATGTGGGGCAAATTCATGGAGCTTGCCTGTGATACGGTCGTTAAAACGGGTTCCGATGGAGAACAGAAGGTCACATTCGTTTACTGCCATATTTGCGGCATAAGCACCATGCATACCAAGATTTCCGATAAACAGAGGGTTCTTTGTGGAGATGGCACCACGTCCCATAACGGTTGTGACAACCGGAACCTGAGTCTTCTCAACAACCTGGGTAAAAATCTCCTGGGCGCGGGAAATAATCACACCGCCGCCGGCAAGAAACAGAGGTTTTTTTGCCTTCTGAAGCATTTTGAGAGCTCGTTTTAGCTGTCCGATGTGAACGCTGGTATTCGGTTTGTAACCACGGATATTGACACTCTTCGGATATTCGGCACTTCCAAGCTCGGCCATTACGTCCTTTGGAAGGTCGATTAGAACAGGACCCGGGCGTCCGGTACGTGCAATATAGAAAGCTTCTTTAATAATACGGCCAAGATCCTCACGGTTGCGGACAGTTACGCCATATTTTGTGATGCTTCTGGTGATTCCTACAATATCAACTTCCTGGAATGCATCGTTTCCGATGAGGTGACGGGCAACCTGTCCGGTAAAGCATACAAGCGGAACACTGTCATAGTTGGCAGTTGCAAGACCTGTTACAAGGTTGGTGGCGCCAGGGCCGCTGGTAACGAGACATACGCCAACCTTTCCGGTAGTTCTGGCATAGGCATCTGCTTCGTGTACAAGGGCCTGCTCGTGACGTGGCAGGATGATGTCAATGCCGCTCTGTTTATATAATTCGTCGCTGATATCGATGGTGCAGGCACCAGGATAGCCGAACAGAACATCAACGCCTTCTTCTTTTAAGGCTTTTACAAGCAATTTGTTTCCGGAAATCTGTTTCATGAATTGGTTCCCTCCTTTGATGATGTGAAAAGTTAAGCAGATAAGGGCTGCCGCGAGAAATTTTTCCAATAAAAAAGTCCCGGCATATCGGATAAAATATGCTCAGGACGGATGATTCCGCGGTACCACCTGTTTTCAGAGGTAAAACTCTGCTCTCTGCCAGTACAAAATTATACTGCTTCCCTGTAACGTGGGAATGACGTTGAAGCCTACTGCATGAAAATTCATGGTTCAGTCCACTGCTCGAGGGCTACTTCCATAGTACTGTCACGAAGATTCTCACCGGCCATCTTCTCTCTGTGCATCCGGAAACTATGTACTACTCCCTGTCATTGCATTTAGTAAATATGAATAAAAATTTTAGATTATTATAATATAAAATATCGGAACTGTCAATCAGAAATAGACAGTTCCGATAATGGTTCTATTCGGATTCATGATCGCTTACATGAAGCGTTTCCGGAAGATAAACATGCACTTTCTCAATGCGGTTCTTATCCAGTTTTTCCACGATCAGACGGATGCCTTCCTCTGTGATCACTTCATCACCGGCAACAGGCAGGCGGTCCAGGTGTTCGATGATAAATCCGCCAAGGGAATCGTAATCCTCAGAATCCAGTTCTGTATTCAGGTGATCGTTCACATCGTCCAGGTGCATGGAACCCTCGATGATATATTCACGGTCGGAAATTTTCTGGACAAGTTCGTCCTCTTTCTCGTCGTACTCGTCATGGATCTCGCCGACGATTTCCTCCAGGATATCCTCCAGTGTAATAAGTCCGGCCATATCACCGTACTCATCCAGGACAATAGCAATGTTGAAGGTGGAATCCTTCATTTCTACAAGAAGATCGGAAATGCTTTTTGTCTCATAAGTGAAATGCGGTTTCCGCAAGAAACGGTCAATGACAAATTCTTCATTTTTGTCATAGAGGAGAAGATCCTTCATATTGATAATTCCCACGATATTATTCTGGCTGTCTTTGTAAACCGGGAGACGGGTGAATTTGTCTTCACGGAAAATCTCGATCAGCTCATCATAGGTGGATTCCACGTCTGCAAAAGTAACATGGACTCTCGGCACCATGATATCCTTGGCTGTGGCATCTCCAAGATCAAACACATTGTAGATCATTTCCTTTTCGTCGGATTCAATGACGCCGTCCTCATGGCTTACATCCACGATGGTACGGAGTTCTTCCTCCGTCATGGCTTTGCTTGCCGCATCCGGGTCTACACGCATCAGACGCATCACACCTCTGGAAAAGAGATTGATGATAAAAATTACCGGTGTCATGACAGTCATAAGGAATTTAAAGACCGGGATATAGCGGAGGGTAAGTCTCTCTGCGTTTATGGTTGCGTAGTTCTTTGGGGTGATCTCGCCGAAGATCAGGATCAGAACAGTAAGGATCACGGTTACGATGCTGACCATATAGCCGCCAAAGCTGTATGCAAGTGTGGTTGCAAGGGAAGAAGCTGAAATGTTCACAATGTTGTTTCCGATGAGAATCGCACTGAGAAGCTTGGGCGTCTGGTTCTCAAGAATATCGAGAGCCATGGCTGCACGCTTGTTTCCCTCGTCTGCAAGAGAGCGGAGACGGATCCGGTTTACCGACATCAGCGCGGTTTCGTTAGATGAGAAAAAGGCTGACAATGCCAGCAGAATAAGTAATATGATTATCTGGTAAGTGTCGCTGGGGTCCACTTTCAATATTCACTCCTTTAAAAAAATAAGATTTATTTGGTTAAAAATATACAGATACTCCCACATTATATACGTTTTTTGGCCTTTTGGCAAGTGGTGTAAGGAGACAGAAATCCTCCGAAAAATGTACGAAAATACGACAGCTTCTTGACAAAATAGTGAGTCTAAACTAACATATATTTATCAGTATTTTCCGGTGGCTGCGGAAATATGATGCCGGAAAAATAGGTTGAAATGGAAGGAGAACGATATGTTTCTGGAGATAAAAGGAATCAAAAAATCCTTCGGGGCAGGAGAAAGCCGTGTGGATGTCCTGAAGGGGATCGATCTGGAGATTGAAAAAGGAGAATTCTGTGTGCTTCTGGGACCATCCGGTTCCGGAAAATCCACACTGTTAAATATCATCGGAGCAGATGCGGGCAGTATCACCATTCAGGGGGAGCGCCTGGAAGATATGAAAGAAAAGAAACTTTCGCTTTACCGCAGAAAACATCTGGGATACATTTTCCAGATGTATAATCTGATTCCCAATCTGACGGTACGGGAAAATATTGAAGTGGGAGCCTACTTAAGTGACAGACCTCTGGATGTGGATGAATTGCTTCATACCCTGGGACTTTATGAGCATCAGAGAAAGCTTCCCAATCAGCTTTCCGGAGGTCAGCAGCAGCGAACAGCTATTGGACGGGCCATTGTAAAAAATCCGGATATCCTGCTCTGTGACGAGCCTACCGGTGCGCTGGATTATAATACCTCCAAGGAAATCCTGAAACTGATCGAAACCGTCAATCATAAATACGGAAACACCATAGTTATGGTTACCCACAACGACGCCATCAAGGATATGGCAGACCGTGTGGTGAAACTTCGTGACGGTATGATCCGCAGAAACTATCAGAATGAGCAGAAGATTCCGGCTGCAGACTTGGAATGGTAAGGAGGCAGGCATGAAGAGTCCTTTGCGTAAACGGATCCCCAGGGAACTGAAGGGGGAATTTGGAAAATATCTGGTGGTTTTTCTGCTGATGGTACTGACCATCGGGTTTGTGTCCGGCTTCCTGGTGGCTGACGGAAGCATGCTGAAAGCCTATGACGAAAGTTTTGACAAATATAATATTGAAAACGGAAATTTCCGTACTGCGGAAAAAGTTTACAGATCTCAGTGGAAAGACATTGAGGCAGCAGGTGTTACACTTTACGAGAATTATTATATAGAAGAAGCTCTGGATAACGGAAGTACCATGCGTTTCTTTAAAAACCGGGAGCAGGTGAACAAGGTCTGCCTGATGAAAGGAGAAATGCCATCCGAACAGGGCGAGATCGCCATTGACCGAATGTATGCGGATAATAACAGCCTTCAGGTGGGGGATACTCTGACCGGGGGCAAAAAATCCTGGAAGATCACAGGCCTGGTGGCGCTTTCTGATTACAGTGCTCTGTTTCAGAACAACAATGATTCCATGTTTGATTCTGTAAAATTTGGTGTTGGAGTCGTGACACCGGAGGAATTTGAAACGCTCAGTCAGGAAAAGCTCCAGTATAATTATGCCTGGATCTATAATAAACAGCCGGAGAACGAAAAAGAGGAGAAAAAGGTTTCCGAGGACCTCATGGAGGATATTGGAAATGTTGTGACACTGGAGACCTTTGTACCACGTTATCTTAATCAGGCGATTATTTTTACCGGCGATGATATGGGTGGAGATAAGGCTATGGTTGTCATGCTTCTTTATATCGTGATCGTGATCATGGCTTTTGTGTTTGGGATCACCATCAGCAATACTATCCGTAAGGAAGCGGGCGTGATCGGTACCCTTCGTGCATCCGGTTATACCAGGCGGGAGCTGATCCTTCACTATATGACGCTTCCTGTGCTGGTAACACTGGCCGGTGCCCTGGTCGGAAATATTCTTGGGTATACCATCTTTAAAGGCGTGTGCGCAGGTATGTATTACGGAAGTTACAGTCTGCCGACGTATGTGACTGTATGGAATGCAGAGGCATTTCTTCTGACAACGGTAGTTCCGGTCATCATTATGATACTGATCAATTATGCGGTGCTCAGGTATCGTCTGCAGCTTTCACCTCTTAAATTCCTGCGAAGGGATTTTTCCGGAAAAAAACAGAAACGCGCCATGTATTTAAGCCCGAAGATCGGAATCTTTTCCAGATTCCGCCTTCGTGTGATCTTTCAGAATGTCAGCAATTATCTGGTGTTGTTTGTGGGCGTTATTTTTGCCAATCTGCTGCTGTTTTTCGGAATGCTCCTGCCGTCTGCGCTGGATCATTATCAGCTGGAGATCCAGGAGAACATGCTGGCGAAATATCAGTATATGCTGAGCGTTCCGGCAAGTGTTTCCTCAGGAAACAAGCTGGATGGCATGATTTCCCTTCTGGAATATTATATGGATACCAGAACGGACAATAAAGATGCGGAAAAATTTTCCGCCTATTCCCTGAATACCATGCCAGGCAAATATAAAAGCGAGGAGATCGTTCTCTATGGTGTGGAGCCGGAAAGCCAGTATATCCATGCAGATCTTTCCGGGGACGGGGTATATATTTCCAGTGCCTATGCAGATAAATTCCGGATCAAAGAGGGCGATACTATAATTTTGAAGGAAAAATACGAGAAGGATGAATATTCCTTTAAAGTAGACGGGATTTATGATTACACCGCAAGTCTCTGCGTATTTATGGAGCGGGATAAACTGAATGAGGTGTTTGAACTGGGAGATGATTATTTTGGCGGATATTTTTCCAATACGGAGATCAAGGATATCGATTCAAAATATATCGGTTCTGTCATCGACCTGGAATCTCTTACAAAAATATCCAGACAGCTGGATGTTTCCATGGGAGATATGATGGGAATGATGTATGGATTTTCCGTGATCATTTTCCTGGTGGTGATCTATCTGCTTTCCAAAGTCATTATTGAAAAAAATGCCCAGGCGATATCTATGACAAAGATTCTCGGCTATACCGATGGCGAAATCAGCCGGCTGTATATACTTTCCACTTCTCTTGTGGTGGTGATCTGCCTGCTGTTAAGCCTTCCTATTGAGCGGCAGATCATGGAAGTTCTGTTCCGCGAGATGATGCTTTCCAGCATCTCAGGCTGGATTACTATGTGGGTGGATCCGATGATCTATGTAAAAATGATGGCAATCGGAATCGCGACTTATGCAGTGGTAGCAGTGCTGGAATTTCGGAGAATCCGTCATGTGCCTATGGATGAAGCACTGAAAAATGTGGAATAATATAGGATAAGATCGGGAGTATATGTGGTTGAAAGTTGTCTGTGAATAACCGCACATACTCCTTAAATATTCATAAATTTTCTGAAATACTGGAAATATTCCTGCAAACTTGTTATAATAATTCCATAATTCCCAATGGAGGGGATCATTCACACAGGAAATCAGGTGAGGAACATGGCAGGCAGAAAAAAGGACCCGTTATATAAAAGTTTCGGTTATGCGTTTCAGGGAATTTTTACCTGTATCCGCCAGGAAAGAAATATGAAGATCCACTGTACGGTGGCAGTTCTTGTGGTGATCGCAGGGCTGATCCTTGGAATTTCCGTGACGGAGTGGTGTATCTGCCTGGGACTGTTCGGAATGGTGATGGCGCTGGAACTGGTAAATACGGCAGTGGAAGCTGTGGTAGATCTTGTGACAGAAGAACGTCACCCTCTGGCAAAGATCGCCAAGGACACAGCAGCCGGAGCAGTACTGATCGCAGCGATCATGGCAGCGATCGTCGGGCTGATCATTTTTGTTCCGAAAGGGCTTGTTTTTCTGGGAATATGGTAAGAGAAGTAAATGGTTGTTTTGGGATAAGGCGTGCCGCGGGGTATATAGTATAATGGCTTTGCCGCGGCCGGTTTCAGGAAAGGAGAATTATTATGGAATTAGGTGAAGGACTGAAAAAAATCTTATTAGTAGGAATTGGTACAGCAGCAGTAACAGCAGAGAAATCCAAGGAGATCCTGGATGAACTGGTCAGAAAAGGCGAGCTTACCGTTGAGCAGGGAAAGGTTCTCAATCAGGAACTGAAGCACAACATCAAGTCAACAGTTAAAACTGCAGCGGATTCTGTTAAAGAAAACGCGGCAAGAAAGAATGAACAGGAAGAACTGAAGGCAACAATCTCCAAACTCACACCGGAGCAGCTGGCAGCTGTGAAGGCTCAGATCGAGAGCATGCAGGCTGAGGCTGCCAGGGAGAAAGAAGAGGCTGCTGAGACAGCAGAAGAACCGGTTGAGGAAGCTGCACCGGAAGCAGCAGAGCCGGAAGTAAAAGCTGACGGGAATGAGGAAGCGGCTGCAGACTGAGCATCGAGAAAAAGCAGCAGATTATTCTGGAAGAATTCCGGCAGTACAGCCAGGTGGCGTAAGAGCCAATAGATGAACGTCAGGAAATCCTGGTAAATAAGTTCATCTGACGATATTGTTGTAAATGGAGAAGCTTATGGGCGGAGAAGAACAGGAGAAGAAAGAGAACAGCGGATATGGAGAACGGCTGAGAGAGATCACAGCTGTTCTGAAAAAGCATGCCATTACCCGGGGTGTTTCGCCTGAGAAGCTCCGGCTCATACTGGAAGATCTGGGCCCAACTTATATTAAGTTGGGTCAGATTATGTCCCTGCGTTCCGATATTCTTCCCAAGAGATACTGTGATGAGCTGATGAAACTCTGCTCGGATGTACCACCCATGCCATTTTCCCAGGTCATCGAGGTTCTGGAGGAATCCATGGGGTGTCCGTGGCAGGAAGAATTTCAGCATATTGAGCAGAAACCGCTGGGTGCTGCTTCAATTGCCCAGGTTCACCGCGCTACGCTGAAAACCGGAGAAGAAGTTGTGATCAAGGTTCAGCGTAAGGGAATCTATGAAACCATGGCAAGGGATATCGGCCTGATGCATAAGGCTGTGCGTCTGATGCCGCCGGTAAGCATCAAGGGTATGGTGGACTTGAACATGGTTTTAAGCGAGCTGTGGACAGTGACCCAGGAGGAGATGAATTTCCTGACAGAAGCTGCCAACATGGCGGAATTTGCCAAGAAGAATAAAGATGTGGCTTTTGTTAAAGTGCCAATTCTTTACCGAGAGTATATTTCTCCTCATATTCTGGTGATGGAATATATTGACGGTTTTGCCATCAATGACAAAGCCAATCTTCTGGCCAATGGCTATGACCTTAATGAGATTGGAACGAAATATGTGGATAATTTCATCAAACAGGTCATGGAGGATGGATTTTTCCATGCGGATCCCCATCCGGGAAATGTGCGGATCCAGGAAGGAAAGATTGTCTGGATCGATATGGGAATGATGGGACGGCTCACAGAGCATGACCGTCAGCTGATTGGAGAAGCCATTGAAGGGGTTGCCATGAACAACATCGGCAAGATCCAGGATGCGGTTCTGGCTCTTGGTGAGTTTAAGGGCAAACCGGATTCCAGTAAGCTTTATGAAGATATCCGGGGACTGATGGAGAAATATGGTACTGCGGATATGGGAAATATTGATGTGGCGGAAGTCATGGTGGATCTGATGGAGGTCATGAAGGAAAACAAGATCATGATGCCTCATGGACTGACCATGCTTGCAAGAGGACTGACCCATGTGGAGGGGGTTCTTGCTGAGATCTGTCCGGATATCAATATGACACAGATTGCCGCAGCAAGGATCAAGGAGCAGTTTTTCAGTAATGGGAACTGGAAGCATGAGATCAAAAAAGGTGGCAAAAATCTTGTCTGGTCCCTTCGGCGTGCCATTGATATTCCGTCTCTGGCAGCGGATTTCCTTCAGGGCTGCATGAAAGGGCAGACGAAGATCAATCTGGATCTTCATGCTTCAGATGACCTGGCATGGCTTTTGCGGCGGCTGGTGCGCAACATTGTGATGGGGCTGTGGGTGATGGCGCTTCTGATCAGTTCCAGTATCATCTGTACTACGGATATGAAACCGAAGTTGTGGGGGATTCCGGCTTTGGGTGCCTTTGGGTATGTGTTTGCGTTTATTATTGTTTTGTATGTTTTTCTTAAGCATTTCTTTTCCAGAAAGTGAAAGACGGAGATCATTTGCATTGGGTATGGATGCAGGTTGATCGGCCGTCTTTTTTTGTTTCCGGAAGAGATGATCCGGATGTTTGGATGCGGATTTTTTGGGGTGGATTCTTCTGGTGGGCAGTTGAGAAATGGTGAAGTATTGTCTGGTTATGCGTTAATGATTCCGCTGTAGGTTTTTCGGAATTCTTTCGGGGTGTAGCCGGTGCCCTGGCGGAAGTAGTTGCAGAAGGATGGGGCGTCCCGGAACCCGCAGGAAAGGGCTGCTTCTGTGATGGTGCAGGTTGAGGAACAGAGGAGCTGGGTTGCCATCTGGAGGCGGTGTTTCAGGAGATATTGTTTTGGGGAGATATTTTCGTGTTCCATGAAGATCCGGTAGAGGTAGGAACGGTCGATTCCTACGTAGCGTGCCACGTCTGAGATCTGGATGGGGTAGGCGTAATTGTTTTTGATGTATTCAGAAGCTTTCTGAAAGTAGAGGGTTGCGATGTCGGTTCTGCTTTCAGAGGGCTTTTTTTGCACGGAGGATAGCATTAGGAGGAGGTTTCCGGCGATGGCGAGGTCGTTTCCGTTGTTTTCGGAGAAGGTGGCAAGGAGGTTTGTCATGCGGGTGAGGAGGTTGTTTTGCTGGGCTGGGGTTTCGGGGGTAAAGATGAGGGTGTCGGAAAATATGGTCTGCTCCAGGATTTCTTTGCAGGCGGAGCCGTCAAAGCCTGCCCAGGCATAACTCCAGGGGTCGGTGTTGTCGGCGCGGTAGTAGATGGAGTCCATGGGGCGGATGAGGAAGGCGTCGCCGGCTTTTAGATGGTAGGTGTGGCCGCCGCACTGGTAGATGCCTTTGCCGTGGTAGATTACGTGGAGAAGGTAGTGGGGGCGCATGGCCGGGCCAAAGGAGTGGCCGGGGCCGCAGTCTTCCTGGCCGCAGAAGTAGACGGAGAGGGTGTGCTGGGTTTGGGTTTCTTTGGAATCGTTTTTCATTTGGGTGGCCCTCCTGGTTTCTTGGGGTATGCAACAAAAACGCAATTTTGGGTCACAAAATGGGGTGGGATGTTGTATGAGGTGATTATACAATATTGGGGTGGGAAGGGCAAGGATGGGGAGGACGGATATACGGGCTGGTATTTCCAGGAGGTAGGGATAGAGTGAGGGGATGGATATACGGATATACGGACGCCATCA
>ENA-OPSJ01001780-OPSJ01001780.1-human-gut-metagenome-genome-assembly--contig:-NODE-1780-length-15395-cov-3.004498_pt1 | contig 15395 bp, 16 predicted proteins | sample MGYA00241801_ERZ501893 | MGnify/ENA primary metagenome ERZ501893 (study PRJEB25962, sample SAMEA2042219) | human gut metagenome | biome: human gut; feature: human-associated habitat; material: faeces...
TGGAACAGATGTAAGAGCTGGAAGTTGCGGATATCTGCTTAATCAGCAGACACTAAGTAATTCCTTATTTGCCTCCATGAGTGTCTGAAGGCTGCAACCGTTCCTACGGGCAATTTTCCAGAGGGAGTCACCTTTTTGTACCGTGTAAGTTATTGCTTCCGGTGTCGGTGCAGGGGTTGCTGTAACCTGAGAAACCTGACTGTCCGAAGAGTTATCTGAATCATTATTACTGTTATTATTTGAAGGTGCAGGTGTCGGCGTTGCCGGTACAGGGGTCGGCGTTGCCGGTACAGGAGTCGGGGTCGCCGGTGCAGATGTCGGTTCTGTTGACGGCGGCGTAGTTGTTTTTTCTGTTGGAGCCGACAACTTTATTTCGGTATTGGCTGTCGGTGTGCCGGATACTATGATCTGACTATCATCCTTTCTGGTTACGGTAATACCGTTCACTGTCGCTACAGGATAGCTCTCAGGAAAATAATAGCCATCTTCTGCTGTATACACAACATCCTTCATGGCTCCAGTCAAGCCGCTCTGTGTCGCTAAACCGGAATCTGTTTTTCGTGTCATGTGTTCTGCCGGGATTACTGTTACCGTATAGGTTGCAGACTTTGCCGTCGGCTCCGTTAATGTCAGTTTAGCATTTGTTGTCAATGTACCAGACACTGTAATTTTGTTTTCACTGTTCCTTGTTACTGTAATACCATACGGAGCCCCTGATGTAGTATAGTCTTCTGGAAAATAATATCCCTCATTCGCCGTATATATAACTGAAGCTATGTCTGAACCTTGAACTACTTCTTCCTGGAGTTCTGCACCTGAGCTCATATCTCTTGTCATGTGAGCAGGCGGAACAATATAAAAATACCTTTCATCATTACACGAATTTCTGCTGGTTGCCGGATCTACTGTTATATCCGTGTCTGTCACTTTTATCCTGGCTAATAATTGATCAGGATAACAATATCCTTCGTATTGCGTCCAAAGATACATATAATAGATTCCCGGATTACTTTTGGAAATCACTCTTTCTTGCAGTGAAATAGATATTGAACTTTGCTTAGGGAGAAGCAACTCGGTAGACGCTACAATTCCAAATGTATTATTTAGCCGTTCATTTTCTTCCACAGCCGCAAAATCTTTGAAGTTTCTTCCATAAAATCCATAATCCGTAAAATCCCCAAATTCTGTTCCTTCTACAACGGATCTCAATCTATTTGTCATGATCACAATATGTCCGCCAGCACTATTATATCGGATTAAATCCCCATCAAAAGTTACATTTTTTAAATCCCCATTGTCATGGTACTCCAGAGTTGGCATTTTTACATAATCATAATCGTATGCTGACACCTTCACCGGCACTGCCATCAGCGACAGACATAATAACAAGGCCAATGCTCTTACACTTTTTCTTACTCTCATGTCTTTCCCTTCTTTCTTTTCGTATATATCAGTTGTTTCCCATCAACTCATCCATACAAATTATATTATGTTTTAGACGCTAAAAACCATTTTTTGCATGAATCGACCCAAATATGTCATGAATCGACCTAGCCGAATGGAAATTTCAGAGGTTTCGTTCAATAGTCATCCGAGATTCCCGTTTTTTTCTGTCCTTCTGTGGTATAATCACCTTATGACAGGGTATTTTTTCGCACAAAAGCCGGACGTCAGTTGTGTCTTACATTTAATACAATAACGCTGGGAAAATGTTTTGGCAGTAGAGAGAATAGCCAGAGATTTTATAGGGTGATTAGTGATGATGTAGAAATATAAAAAGAGAACTCCGAAGAGTCCTCTTGCTTCACAATCTAAATTGTATTTTCATAATCCTGTAATTCGTGGTAGATGCCTTCGACAATGACCTGACTACCTTTTACACGATATACAAGTAAATATCTGTGGTTTTCAAATCCGATCTTATGTAATCCCATTCCCTTTAATCGCTTATTTTTACAATATCCAAAGGCATCCGCCATCTTCTCCAATTTTACAATCGTATCATCAAAGTCATCCATAACACTTTCTAATGCCTGTGGATTTTTTAACACGTTTGCAATATAAGACAGGATATTGTCGTACTGCTTTTCTGCCAGTTCTGACAGTTCCACATTAAACCGCATATTTTTCCCTCATGCTTTTTGAAACGGTTCTTGCTGGCTTTGTTACTCCCTTGTCACTCTTCTGGATTGATTCGGTAAGTTCCTTTACCAGTTCGTCCTCGCTTAATCTTCTAAGTCCGTTTCCCTCTGACTTTTCGGATAATCTATCAACAAGCATGATTACCATATTATAATCGTCCGGTGACAAACCTTCGATTTTTGCAGTTAATTCCGCTATACTCATGCCAGTATCAGCTCCTTTCGAAAACTCCCTTTTTTATATTATATCTTCTATTTCATATAAAATCTACGGAAATTTGTTCCAAATGTCTTAAATATCTATAAAGCAGAGAATAAACCCATTTTCAAGGTTTTTCCCTTATCTGGTTCTATCTCCCCTTATCTAATCCTGTGCCTGAATTGTACCAAAATTGTACCCGGGCTTGACTTTTTCCAGAATACTGGTATACTGGTAAGGCTGAAACGCCCTGAAATCAAGGCTTTTCGGAAATCCATTCGTGTGTTCGAGACCTTCCACACGTAAATAAAAACTAAAGGAGAAAACAAATGAACAAGAAAGTACTGTACCTCGTACACGGAGCGGTGATCGCTGCTCTCTATGTTGTGCTGACCATGTTAGCCAACGCTCTGGGACTGGCAAATTATGCCATTCAGGTCCGCTTCTCGGAAGCCCTGACGATTCTTCCCGTATTTACCCCTGCTGCCATACCGGGACTTTTCCTGGGATGTATCATCAGCAATACCATGACCGGCTGCATGCTGCTTGACATTATCTTCGGCAGCCTGGCAACGCTGATCGGTGCCTTTGGCACTTATCTGCTGCGTGATAAGAACAAATGGCTGGCTCCTCTGCCTCCCATCATCGCTAACACCATCATCGTTCCTTTCGTGCTGGCTTATGTGTATCATTTAGAAGGTGGTATTCCTTATTTCATGCTGACCGTCGGCATCGGGGAAGTGATCTCCTGCGGCATCCTGGGCATGCTGCTTCGCACCGTGTTGCAGAAATATCGCAAATACATTTTTGACGTACAGAAATAATTTCCAACATCCACATTCAAAAAAGGCGTCCGGATCTTTTGAAAGATCCCGGGCGCCTTTTGCTGTCCGCCTGTATTTAATTCTCTGTTCTCATGTATGTGATGAAATGATTGCCATTCTCAGCAAACCACGCTGTGGCATCGTTCATTCCCTTCTTATACAGCTTTCCGGTGGAAGGTTCCATAATAACCACATTGAATTCATTAAATCCGGTCACCAGTACCGCTTCCCCGTCATCCAGGATCGCCAGTACCGGGATATCCTGATTCACATAATACAGCACCGCATCCAGCGTACAGCCGCTTAAATCCAGCACCTGTACTCCCGTCATATTTTCCGACAGGATCGTAGTGGCAGTCTTGCCCTGCGCCAGATCGTACTCTGTGTTGCGGGTGATTCCGGCATGTCTGAGAATGTTATCCAGGCATACGGCCAAGCTGTTCTTCTGCTCCGTGACGCTCTCTTCCTTGATCGCCATGATCTGGTTCCTGCTGACACGGTTTCCCTTGAGCCATACCGTAACTCCGCGGTCATTGGTCACAATGCCGGACGTGTCATAGGCTTCCTTCACTGCCGTGCCCGGAGCACTGTAGATACCGCATACGCCATATGCATTGTAGACATAATACCGGGGCACTTCGCTGACCGCATCCAGTTCCAGCTCTCTGCCGCCCTCAAATACAACCTCCTTGGGGTTCAGCACCTTGATGGTCTTCGTATCAATGGAAGATTTCGTCTGAATCTGCACATAGCGCCCATAAATATCGATATTTGCTGTGACCACCTTATTCTGTCCGACTTCTTCTTCCACATTGTTCATGATCTGGTCATCCAGGATCTCCTGATAGCTGCCGTTCTCCGTCCGTTGCAGGCGGGATAGTGTGATCTGGTTGCCCTCGATCGTACATCCCACGACATAGATTCCTTCCTGCCCGTATTCCTTCAGGCTGGCACCGGAAGAATTACTGATACATACCTTATACATGGGATAGAATATCTGTCCGGAATTCTCCGTGCGGATATCGCTCTCTCTTGCAACACCGTAGATGATGTCCTCTCCCATGAATCCCAAGGGGCGGATTGCCTCGCCATCCTCCGCGCGGATCACCGTCTGCTCTCCGGTATTCAGGTTCCGCACATTTAGCTGGCTGCTGTGATTGATATCGTCCCCTTCCTGCCATACGATGATCTCATGGTTCTCCGATACCTGAAGACTGTCATCCTGGTGTATGCTTACCAGCTGCGCTGCACTTCGATTCTCCAGGTCCACATCATAGACCCCGTTTTCCAGGAAAAAGTACAGATGCTGCTGTCTGTTTTGGTACAGCAGCTGATTCATCTCGTCTTTCAGCACCGCATAACTCTTGGAATAGGGAATATAAACTTCTTCCTCTATGGTATTGAGGGAATTGTCATAGCTTAAGATCTGAATACCGGTCTCCCCTTCGTGTCTTCCCCGGTTCATATAACCGTATACAGCGAATTTCACATTGCCGCCCTCATCCACATCCAGAATCTTGATATCATGATGGTCATACAGAGTACGACAGTCCGCATTTTCCTTGTCATAGAAAGAGAAGATCACCGTCAGCCCATTGGTCACCGCGTTATAGCAAAGCAGCTGTCCCCTATCGGAAAATACCACGGTATTGCCGTCGGTGCTCTCCATCATGTCCACATTTTCGTCCGTGATCCCCAGAAGGATCTTATCATTGGCATACATCCGCCCGGTATCCGGGATCTGTGTCATGGTCCGCTCATAATCCAGCAGATACATTCTCTCCGAGGTATATCTGACGCGATAGTATTCTTCCACGCTATAATATATCTTATTTTTCCCTTCACCGGTGGACACGACAAAATCCATCAAAAGCGACGCTACATTGCCGTTCACCTGTACCAGGCGGATGGAAGCCGCATTTTCCTGCGTCGGCTCCAGGCTTCCCCAGGTAATCTGCTGGAAGCTGCTGTGAATATTCACCTTATGAAAAGTGCCGTTATCCGTCAGCTTGGAATTCGGTTCTAAATACTTGGTCAGTTCCTTCGCTGCTTCCTTATCATAGAGCTTCCCATGAAAATCCGTGGCGAACTCCAGGATCTCTGCGATATGCAGATCATCGTTCCACAAAATCGTCGTATAATAGTAGACCTTCTGTTCCCCTTCCAGTTCCAGGATCAGGGTCAGGCTGTACTGTGTATTGGTATCGATCAGATCCTTCAATGCGAGTGTGACAGAGACGCTTTTACCTTCCGTCTTCCACCCGGTGACTTCTCCGTTCTCTATAAGGCGGGAGCCGTCAATGCTGCGGACTTCCATGGAAATTCCCGTGACTTCTCTGCCATAGGTATCCACGGTAAAATTCGCCTGTCTGTCCGCACCCAGCATGGTCACGGTATCCTTCTGGTATGCTACATCCATTTCCACCGTGTTGCCATGCAGCTCGTTACATGCCACTCCTCCGCTCTCCATGGTGATCACGGGAAGTGTCGCCGGAGCCATTTCCATGGTCATGTTATTATGTCCCTGATTCATAATGCTGCCGATGATAAACGCTGATGCTATAAACACCACAACGCACACGGCAATTTTAATAATCGTTTTCTTCATTCTTGCTTCTTCACTCATTTATTATTCAGCAGTTTGTCCAGTGTCGGTGCCACATGAAGCAGTTCCTCCACAGTACGGATATCCGTACTGTGCTTCGGGCGCATGCTGCCCTTTTTCACCGCACGGATCAACAGATTCTTAGGTGTATGTTCCATGTCGATGAATTCCAGGATCTGTGTCTCGTACCCCTGTTGTTCCAGGAGATTCGCTCTGAGGGCATCTGTAAGCAGTGCCGCGATGCGTTCCTTGATGATCCCATATTTCAGTACCGGCTTCAGGGAATCACACGTAATCTGTCTGTTCAGTTCATGCTGACAACAGGGTACCGCCAGGATGACTCTGGCTCCCCATTTGACCGCTTTGTCCAGGGCATAATCCGTCGCCAGGTCACAGGCATGCAGTGTCACCACCATATCCGCCACATCCGTTCCCTCATAGGTGCTGATGTCTCCCCGCTCAAATTTTAATCTGTCATAGCCCAGCTTCTCCGCCAGTTCGTTGCAATGTTTTATCACATCGGTCTTCAGATCCAGTCCGGTCACCTGAATATCTCTATGCTGTAATTCGTGCAGATAGTAATACATGGCAAAAGTAAGATAAGATTTGCCGCAGCCGAAATCAATGATCCGGATCGTCCGGTCTGTCGGCAGTTCATCGATCACATCCTCGATGAATTCCAGATAGCGGTTGATCTGGCGGAATTTATCGAATCTCGCCTTCGTCACACGGCCATCCGGCGTCTGCACACCCAGTCCCACCAGGAAATCCACAGGCTTTCCTTCCTCTAAGATATAATGCTTGGTGCGGTTATGCGAAAGTGCCTGCAGATCCTCCTGTTCGGGAGAGGTATTATTTTTCACCTTCAGAGTCAGCTTTCCTTTCTTACTGACTAACGCCGTAGCCTGTAAGCTTTTCGCTGTAAATTCTCCCTGTCTGAACTGCTCCGCAAGTGCCAGGCAGATTCTGTCCGTCATCTGCTCCGCCGTAAAATTCTCATGGAACACCTGTGTTCCTCTGTAAGCAGTCTCCTGAAACACCAGTTCCCCGCGGATCAGTACCGGGCGGATCTTCGCCTTCTGAACCTGTTCCGGATGACGACTGTTGCTCAGGATGATCTGCTGTAAGTCTTTATTCAAAATTTTCTGCAAAAGTATTTTCAATTCTTCCATAGTTTATCCTGCTTCCATACGCTTCATGCCTGATGAATTCACAGTGTTCATTGTAACATAAATGCTTCCTCTTTGCTATAAAAATGCAATCATTCCACGTCTTCCGCCGTGTCTTCTCTTGTAGATCTCATCACACACCAGTACCTGGATCAGATCTCCCGAGACTTTTCCCGCTTCCCGCTCCAGGATCTTACCAATGGTATCAGCGATCCGGTAGAGGCTTAACCGGTCCGGATATTCGTCATAGATCATACTTCCTTCATAATCATATTTGTCCAATATTTCCGCAATTCTGCGCTGACAGCGTCTGACTTCTCCGGGATAGGTCTGCTGCAGATATTCCAGGTCACTTAATAGTTGTTTTTCATCCATTCTACCGGGATATCCGGGCAATGTCATAAAAAATGGGCGTGATACCATAATTTTTCGCCTCGTGCTTTTTTATAGCATATGCACAGAATAAAAAATAGGTGCTGCGATTCTTATCGCAGCACCTCAATTCTTGCCATTGCTCTCTGCAATGCCGTCTCTGCCCTGGCAATATCCGTCTCCGGCGTCTTGCTGCGCAGTCTCTCTTCCGCACGGTGCAGTGCTGCCTCCGCACGGTTCTCATCGATCTCATTGGGCCATTCAATGATCTCTGCCAGAATGGTAACTCCCTCGGGAAGGATCTCGGCGAATCCGGAATGCAGTGCTGCCTCCTTCTCTCCGTCCTTCTCCGTAATATGCAGGATACCCGGCTTCACGATCACCGTCAGGGGAATGTGTCCCGGAAGGACACCGATCTGTCCTTCCGTGGTATTGAATTCTACCATATCCACAGTTCCCTCATAGAACACTCTTTCCGGGGTTATGATACGAAGTATGAATTCTTTATCTGCCATATCTATACTCCCCTCTCATGCTATGCATGAACCTTTGCCAGTACATCATCGATGCTTCCGGCATTCAGGAAGTAGCTCTCCGGAATATCATCATGCTTACCATCCAGGATCTCACGGAATCCGCGGATGGTCTCGCTGATCGGTACGTATTTTCCTTCCAGACCGGTGAACTGTCCTGCCACGAAGAAAGGCTGGGACAGGAATCTCTGGATCTTACGGGCACGGGATACGACCAGCTTGTCTTCCTCGGACAATTCGTCCATACCGAGGATGGCAATAATATCCTGTAATTCCTTATATCTCTGCAGAATCTCCTGTACACCGCGGGCGGTCTCATAATGCTCCTTACCTACGATTCTGGGATCCAGGATACGGGATGTGGACTCCAGAGGATCTACTGCGGGATAGATTCCCAGTTCTACGATAGAACGGGACAGAACCGTGGTGGCATCCAGATGTGCGAATGTGGTCGCAGGTGCCGGGTCTGTCAGGTCATCCGCAGGCACATAGACTGCCTGTACGGAAGTAATGGATCCGTTCTTGGTGGATGTGATACGCTCCTGCAGCGCACCCATCTCTGTCTGTAATGTAGGCTGGTATCCTACTGCGGAAGGCATACGTCCTAACAGTGCGGATACCTCACTTCCTGCCTGTGTGAAACGGAAAATGTTGTCAATGAACAACAGCACATCCTTACCACCCTTGTCACGGAAGTACTCTGCCATGGTCAGTCCGGTCAGACCGACTCTCATTCTCGCTCCGGGGGGCTCATTCATCTGTCCGAATACCATGGTTGTCTTGTCCAGTACGCCGGACTCCTGCATCTCATGATACAGGTCGTTACCCTCACGGGTACGCTCACCTACACCGGTGAATACGGAATATCCGCCGTGCTCGGTGGCGATATTACGGATCAGCTCCTGGATCAGTACGGTCTTACCTACTCCGGCACCGCCGAACAGACCGATCTTACCACCCTTCTGATAAGGACAGAGCAGGTCAACGACCTTGATACCGGTCTCCAGCAGTTCTGTGTCCGTAGACTGCTCTGCGAAGGTCGGTGCAGCACGGTGGATAGGCTCGTAAGATACCCCGTCCGGTACCGGCTTGTTATCAATCGGCTGACCCAGTACGTTAAATATTCTGCCCAGGGTATTTTCTCCTACCGGCACGGAAATCGGAGCTCCGGTGGCGATTGCCTCCATTCCTCTTACCAGTCCGTCGGTAGTACCCATGGCGATACATCTGACAGTATCATCACCCAAGTGCTGGGAGACTTCTACTACCAGTTCTCCTCCATCTCTGGTAGGGATGCGGATCGCGTCATTGATCTCGGGAAGTTTGCCCTCATCGAATCGTACATCCAGTACGGCACCGATGACCTGGGTGATCCTTCCTTTATTCTCTCCTGCCATTTCTACCTCTTTCCTGCCCGCTATGCGGGCATTTCATAATCAACTCACCTTTTGCACTGCTTTTCTCTGGCAGTCTTTGTATCTTCCACGCAGACACGCTTGCGCTCGGATCGGAACGCAACGGTACTAAATTCGCGTTGAAACGCTTATTAAGTGCCGGCGTTCCTTTACGGTCTGCTTAGGAATGATGCAAAGCCTGCCAGAGACATAACTGCAAAATATAAATATTAAAGCGCCTCTGCGCCTGCAATGATCTCTGTAAGCTCCTGGGTAATGCTTCCCTGTCTTGCGCGGTTGTACTTCAGTGACAGATCACTGATCATATCCTCCGCATTGCTGGTGGCATTATCCATGGCCTGCATACGGGCACCGTTCTCACTGGCTGCCGCTTCCATCAGCGCACCATAGATCAGACTGGAAATATATTTCGGTATGATCATATCCAGTGCTTCCACATCTTCCGGCTCAAAATTCATCAGTGCGTCAGCACCCTCTGCGGGGGCTTTCGCGTCTGCATCATATTCCACAGGCAGAAGCTTCAACAGCTTCGGCTCATGGCTCACCGTGTTTTTAAAATGTGTATATGCCAGATAGATCTCACCGATCTCTCCGGCTGCAAATGATGTCAACAGCTTCTGTGACAGAAGCATTGCTTCAGCATAAGCCGGTTCCTCAATAACCTCCGGATAGGATTCCTTCACGGTGTATCCTTTTCTCTCCAGAATCTCCCGGCCCTTATTACCGATGGCATAGACTACCACGTCTTCTGTCTTCCAGTCCTCCTGTCCGGTGATCAGTTTGGCTACGTTGGAGTTGTAACCGCCTGCCAGACCTCTATTGGAGGTAATGACAATGACCGCCTTTTTCGGAGAAGCACCCGGAACAAGATATTTGTGTTCCAGATGGCCTACCCTGGACAGGATATTATTTACGGTATCATACATACAGTCAAAATACGTCTGAGAACGTTCTGCACCTGCTCTGGCTCTCTGAAGCTTTACCGTAGATACCAGCTTCATGGCCTTGGTGATCTGCTGTGTGCCCTGAATGCTGGTCTTACGGCGCTTGATATCACGCATTGATGCCATAGTTACCTCTCATTCTGCCGTATGTCACGGCTGACACACTTATTTCAGAAACTCTGCTTTGAAATCATTCAGTGCCTTCACAAGCTTTTCTTCCGTAGCATCGGAGATCACCTTTTCCTCAGCGATGGCTGCGGGGATCTCGGGATGCTTGGTATCCAGATAATCGAAGAACTCTTTCTCAAATCTGGTGATGTCCTCTACCGGCACATCCAAAAGGAACCTCTTGGTCACCGCATAGATGATGATAACCTGATACTGTACCGGCATAGGCTGGTACTGAGGCTGCTTCAGCACTTCCTTGATACGTTCGCCCTGTGCTAACTTCTCCTTGGTATCTGCATCCAGTTCAGATCCGAACTGTGCGAAGGAAGCCAGCTCTCTGTACTGAGCAAGCTCGGTACGGATCGGCGCCGCGATCTTCTTCATTGCCTTGATCTGTGCCGCACCACCTACACGGGATACTGACAGACCTGCATTTACCGCGGGACGGAAACCGGAATTGAACATTTCTGTCTCCAGATAGATCTGTCCGTCGGTAATGGAAATTACGTTGGTAGGAATGTATGCGGATACATCTCCTGCCTGTGTCTCGATGATCGGAAGTGCTGTAATAGAACCTCCGCCCAGCTCATCACTCAGACGGCTGGAACGCTCCAGAAGTCTGGAATGAAGGTAGAATACGTCACCAGGATATGCTTCACGTCCCGGAGAACGCTCCAGAAGCAGTGACAGTGCACGGTATGCAACTGCATGCTTACTCAGATCATCGTATACGATCAGGACATCTTTGCCTTTGTACATGAAGTACTCTGCAAGTGCTGTTCCCGCATAAGGAGCAATGTACTGAAGCGGCGCACAGTCGCTTGCTGTTGAGGAAAATACTGTGGTATATTCCATAGCTCCATATTTCTCAAGGTTTGATACAACTTTGGCTACGGTAGAAGCTTTCTGACCGATCGCCACATAAATACAGATTACGTCCTTACCCTTCTGGTTCAGGATCGTATCGATCGCGAGGGAAGTCTTACCAGTCTGTCTGTCACCGATGATAAGTTCTCGCTGCCCACGTCCGATCGGGAACATGGAATCAAGTGAAAGGATTCCTGTTTCCAGTGGTACGTTGACGGATTTACGGTCGATGATTCCAGGCGCCGGGTTTTCTACCGGACGATAGTCCTGTTCTTTGATATCACCTTTACCGTCGATCGGGGCTCCAAGGGCATTGACAATTCGTCCTACGAAACCATCACCAACAGGGATACCTGCCTGCTTACCGGTTCTGGTTACCTTGGTTCCTTCTTTGATTCCGGTATCCTTGCCAAACAGAATGCATCCCATGCTGTTTGTACGGATATCCTGAACCATTCCCTTGAGTCCGTTTTCAAATACTACAACCTCGCCATACATAGCGTGATCAATTCCATAAACAGTTGCAATTCCATCTCCTACGGAAATGACCGTTCCTACTTCCTGGTTCTGGCTGATTTCATCATAATTCTCTATTTCTTCTTTCAGAATGGAAATAATCTCATCTGGATTGATTGCACTCAACGTGTTCACCTCCGGGTCAATTTCTGTTCCAGCTTGCGGTAACGTCCCCGCAGGCTCCAGTCATATTCGCTTCCGCCTGCCAGAAGGACAAATCCTCCGATCAGGCTTTTATCTTCTATCATTTCTATTTCGGCTTTCTGCGCCCCAAATTCCCGGCATAAAAATGCTCTGATACCATCAAGCTGTGCATCCTTCGGTGCTGTTACATAACGCATGACTGCGTGTATGGTCTTCTCATGCTGTCGGCACAGCTCTTCGTAATCTTCAAAAATTTCCTCGATCAGATCAATTCTGTGATGCTTGCAGACGACCTTGATGAAACTCTTCATTTCCTCAGGGATCACTCTGTCGATCACTTTTTCCTTGATCTCAAATGGTACCAATGGGTTCTTCAGACTCTGTGCGAGTTCAGGAACCTCCCGAAATATTTCTTTTGTATTCTGTATGACCTTTCTGGAAACAGAAAGGTCATACAGAGTTTTTGCATAATTAACGGCGGTCACTGTCATCTGGATCACCTGCTTTTTCTATAAATTGGTCATACAAGGATAAATCCTGGTCTGCTCCACTGTTTTTACCAATAATTTTACCGGCAGCTTCCATAGCAAGAGAGGCAACATCATCTTTCATCTGACGCATAGCATTCTCGCGCTCTGTGTTGATGTCCTCCTGTGCTTTGGCAAGCATTGCAGATACCTTTGCCTGTGTATCTTCCACAGTTTTGTCTGCCTGTGCTTTGGCCTCTTTTCTGGCCTGCTCCATAATCTGGAAGGATTCTTCTCTGGCGGATTTCAACGCACCCTCATACTGTTCCTTAAGTGCCTTCGCCTGATCCTCCTGCGCCTTTGCTCCTGCAAACTGCTGATCGATCATAGCCTTTCTTACGTCCATCACTTTGATGATCGGTCCGAATAAAAACTTCTTCATCAATAAATAAAGAACTAACAGGTTGATGATCGTAAAGACAAGGTTGATGTCAATTTTTATCACCTGGTCCACCTGCCTCTCTGTATTTTTCGGTTCTTTATCATTAGCCCAGCATGATGATGATCAGAAGTCCGATTACGAAACCGTAAATAGCTGTTGCCTCGGCAAGGGCACAACCTAACAGCAGGTTCTTACTGATCTTGCTTTCTGCTTCCGGCTGTCTTGCGATAGCTTCAACTGCCTTGGAAGTTGCGATACCAATACCAATACCTGCTCCAATACCTGTAAGAACTGCGATAGCTGCTCCGATTGCTACTAATGTTGACATACTTTTTTCCTCCTGAATAGATATCCAATTTTCTTTTGTCTTACTCGATTGCTTCCTTGATGAACAAGGATGTTAAAAATACAAATACATAAGCCTGTATGAATCCGTCAAAGAAATCAAAATACAGACTGAACGGTATGGGAAGAATTGCCGGACATATAAATTCAAGCAATTTCATTACAACAAAGCTTCCCAGAACATTACCAAATAATCGCATACACAGAGATGTTGGTCTGATCGCAAGCTCCAGAATATTGATCGGAAGCATGATCGGCACAGGCTCTGCAAAGCTCTTAAGGAATCCCTTAAGTCCTCTCTTATGAAATCCTGCATATTCGATCAGAATAATGCTCATAAGCGACAATGCTATGGTAACATTCATGTCCTTTGTCGGTGGTGTAAACCCAAACACACCTGCTATATTGGCTATTCCAATGAAAATTACGGTTGACATCAGATAAGGGACATACCGTTTTCCCTCTTCTCCCAGAATTCCCACAAAGAAATCCTGAAGGAAACTTACTCCTGATTCCAGAAGAAGCTGTTTTTTGCCTGGATTCTCGACTTTAAGATTTCGAACCAGTATCAGAGAAAGTATTACCAGAATGGCCATAATGACCCAGGTAACCGCGACGCTCTCTGCAATCGGTATTCCGCCGAACACTGGTATCGTAAACAATGTCTTGCTCTCAAGCTCTTCTGCCAATGTGGCTGATAAATTCCCCGTCTTTCTCCCTCCTTTTCTCCGACCGAACCAACATATTGGTCATACCGGTCTGTCATTTGATGCCTTTATTTTACGCTTTGTCAAAAAAAAGTCAATATCCATTCTCCCCATTTTGTCCAAAAAGATCAGCCGATCCTATACACTTTGCACAATTATATTAAATATAACTTCATATTATAAGTGAGACCTCTCCATAGGCTAAAATAGACAAAGAGCCGTCAGACTCCTGTACTTTGAGCCTTCCGTCCGGACAGATCTCCAGTGCCTTCGCCTTACGGATATCCTGCCCGTCCACGATCTGGATCTCCCTTCCCGGGACAAGATTCTGCTGGATATATTCAGGAGGTAAACGCAGCTCTCTTGTCTCTTCCAGAAGGGCATTGATGATCTCAGCGGCAAGACGGTTACGATCCAGTTCTGCTGCCGCTTCCCGGTTCTCATACAGGGCTCCGGCGACATTCCTGATCTCAGACGGATATCCGCCCTCTGCCTCATACAGATTCAGCCCAATCCCAACTACGGCAAAGTCAATATCTCCGCTCTCAAAGTCTGTGACAGCTTCTGTCAGGATGCCGCAGACCTTCTTCTCATTGTAATAGAGATCATTCACCCACTTGATTCCAAGTGAGATACCAGTAGTCCGAAGGACAGCCTTATAGACTGCCACAGCCGCCTCTGCGGTGAGCAGAAGGCTCTCCTTGAGGCTCCCGCGAGGTTTAAGGATAACACTGAGATAGAGTCCTGCTTCCTCCGGAGAGTAGAAGCTTCTGCCTCTCCGTCCTCTTCCTGCTGTCTTCAATGACAACCTCGCCGCTATCCGCGAGAAGATAACAGCGGTGTTACGCGATTCAGAGGCCGCTATCGAAGAGAGCCGTCCCGATGTGATTGACGGTCTGCGCCGCAGGTGTGATGAAATCAAGAACTGCCTTACTGCCCGTTCACGCGAGGTGTATGAGTTCCTCCGCAACGACAACGACGCTGACATGACGGTGGCTTATGTTTACCTCAATCTCCTGCAGGAGAGCCAGGAAATGGTGACCTCGCTGAGAAAGCTGCTGCGTGCGTCCGGTAAGCTCAACCTCGCTCCGTCGTCATACCGCAGTTTCACCCATCCGCGCGACGCCGAAGCCAAGGCTTCGATGTCGATTTTCGACTCCACCTCCCTGCTGAGCCGCATCAACCGGGGAGAAACCGATTCGCTCGACGAACATATCATCTACAACCTCCGTCTGGCCGAACGGTTCAGCCGCTTGAGCGAAGGCCACTACGACGTGACGGTCAAGCCGCTGGTCGATGCCTGGGGATTCGCCGGACACGAGGCGGAACGCACCCCGAACCTCGATTCGCTCCTGCAATTCGTAGGCTACCGGCGTGTCCATATCCGGGACGGCAGGCTCGTGAAGGACGATCCCCGCGTCCAGCTCGATTTCAACTCGATCGCCAAGGGCTATACGGTCGATCTGGTCGCGGCCCTCATGGAGCGCTGCGGCGCGAAGAACTATCTGGTGGAGATCGGCGGCGAATGCCGCTGCCA
>ENA-OPSJ01001798-OPSJ01001798.1-human-gut-metagenome-genome-assembly--contig:-NODE-1798-length-15284-cov-2.588351_pt1 | contig 15284 bp, 15 predicted proteins | sample MGYA00241801_ERZ501893 | MGnify/ENA primary metagenome ERZ501893 (study PRJEB25962, sample SAMEA2042219) | human gut metagenome | biome: human gut; feature: human-associated habitat; material: faeces...
ACCTCAGGGAGCTGGCGGAATATGCAGCAAGCGATGAGCCGCCGCAGCCTTCAGTGATACTGGCAGACGAAGGAGACAGTTTGGACGCAGACTATGCGGCGCCGCCCCTCTTCCTCTCAGGCGATGAAACGAAATACCAGGGCACCTCTTTCGGCACCCTCATGCATAAGGCCATGGAAATGATAGACTTCACCACCCTTCCAGCCGATGCAGAATCCCTGAAGGCCGCCCTGCATCAGCTGGTGGAAGAGAAGGTTTTCACCGAAGAGGAAGGGAAAATCCTTCTCTCTCAAAAGAGAAAACCCAGCCCCCTGTCCTCCCTCCTTGCCTTCGCCAGAGGACCGCTGGCAGAAAAGATGAAAACCGCCTCCCACATCCGCAAAGAAATGCCTTTTTCCATCCTTCTCCCTGCCCGCTCCTTCTACCCGAAATGTGAAGAAGGAGAAAATATTTTCCTCCAGGGCGTTATGGACTGTCTTTTGGAATACGAAAAGGATTTCATCATCATCGACTACAAAACCGACCGCACCATGACAGAAGAAGAGCTGAAAGACCATTACAAAATCCAGCTCCAGGTCTATGGAGAAGCAGCAGAAAAACTGCTGGGCAAACCGGTATCCCACCTCTACCTCTGGTCCTTCACCTACGGGAAGGCCATAGAAGTGGAGAAGATGTAATGGGCCCTTTGGCGGACCCGGGTTCACCGGTTCACCGGTAGTGTAAAATATTTTGTGTAAATGAATCTTGCTCAAAATATTTTCATACCTCATACTTAAGGGGAGAAAGAGGAAAAGGAGTTACTACCATGACAAAGCGTACCCCTACCCCTGGCGAAAAAATTGCGCAGGAAATCTACGAAACCTACAAACCGACCACTGTCGAAGAGATGCAGTCCGCCTTAAAGAGTGTCTTTGGACCATTGTTTGAAGCAGCTCTTAAGGGTGAATTGGATAACCATTTAGGCTATCCCAAGAACGGCAGCACCCCTGAGGATTCCAAGAATACGAGAAATGGGTATTCCAGGAAGAACCTGAAGACCTCCATGGGAGCGGTACCCATCCAAGTCCCTCGTGATCGGGAAGGTACTTTTGAACCCCAGTTAATCCAAAAATACCAGCGTGATGTTTCCTCTATCGAAGGGAAAGTCCTTGCCATGTATGGCCGTGGAATGAGCCAGAGAGACATCTCTTCGACCATTGAAGAAATCTACGGTTTCTCCATCTCCCATGAACAGATTGCCCATATTACGGACCGGATCCTGGACGAAGTATATGCGTGGCAGAATCGCCCACTGTTTCCTTTTTATACCTTTCTCTTCATCGACTGTCTGTATGTTCCCATGAAGACTGACAGAGCCCTGAAACAAAAGGCTGTCTACGTTATCCTTGGGTATGACATCAATGGTGAGAAGGATATCCTTGGTATCTGGATCAACGAAACGGAAGGTAAGCATACCTGGATGCAGATTTTCGATGAAATCAAGAACCGGGGAGTACAGGACATTGGTTTCATCTCCATGGATGGTGTCAGCGGCCTTGAAGAAGGCGCTGCTGCCATCTTCCCTGGCACAGTGGTGCAACGCTGCATTGTCCATCTGATCCGTAATTCCATGCGGTATATTCCCTGGAACAAATCCAGAGAGTTCTTGAAAGAACTGAAAGAAATCTACAAGGCTACCAATGTAGCAGAAGCTCGCAGATTGTTTGAAAAGTTCAAGGGAAAATGGGCAGCCTATCCTGGGGCTATAGCGGTCTGGAAAAACAACTTCCAGCACGTGGAACAGCTGTTTAACTACGGCTCTAATGTACGGAGAGTCATGTACACTACCAATGCCATAGAAAGCATCAATTCCAGTTTCAGAAAGGTAACCCGTAAGGGCTCTTTTGCCAATGACGAGGCCATCCTGAAGCTTCTCTACCTCCGTGTCCTTGAGCTCAAGAACACCAAATGGAAGGGCAAAGGAAAGGTCTTTAACTGGCAGGCTGTTATGAACCAATTATTGATTGACGAACGTATGAGCAAACTAATCGCTAAATACGATTGGTTAATCTAAAAACACAAAATTCTTGACATCCCCATAGAAACACACCCCTTTTGGTGCTGCGCACCACTTCCCACGGAGGGGGAAGTTTTAGCGGCACTATGCCTTGTGATGCTTATGAGATTTATCAGATAATGGCGGTATCTCCCTTTGGTGGCTGGCGCCAACACCTTTGCCCCGGTGGCACTATGGGTGCTCAGCTCAGAAATCAAAAACCGGACACAGCGGTATGTATCCGGTTTTATTTTATTCCAACACCACCGCTTCCTATCCCACACAAAAAAGGCAGCGCCCTTGATTTCCAGAAGGGCGCTGCTTTTTTCTACCATTTGCCATTCTCCCTTACTTGTCATCATGAAAGAGGGGAGAGTTCGGATTCTTTTCGTGCAGGCGGCGGACGAATTTCATCACGTCTCCCTCCGTCACCACCGTATCCCGGAGGCCGTAGCCGTTCCAGAGGGCCTGCTCCCCCGGCGTGAAGGATACGAACACCGACACCGGCACGCCCAGGCCCTCGGCAATATCCAGCAGCATATTGAGGGAGATGTTCTGGTTGTACTTGCCCCGTTCCACCCGGGACAGTACGGTCTTGCCCAGATGAAGCTTCTGGGAGAGCTGCTCCTGGCTGTAGCCGTGAATCTTTCTCTGATACGCAATTTTCGCGCCAATCTGGCGCATGATGATTTCCCGCTTTGTTTCCATAATCGTTCCTCTCATATTCTGTGAATTTTCTTATTCTATTATATGATGAAATCGAGATGAATATGTCACCTAAATAAGCTAAAAAATGAGCTTTAACGGATAAGGGACCTGTGAAAACGATTGATTTGGTATGGGCGCCATTCGGAAGGGACCGTAAATATGGTCATATTTTATGAAAGCGCCTTATTATGCTAAAAAATAAGATAAATTAGATTAATATTGGGTCTATCTGATGGATAGGTTACGATTTATAATTTAATTAAGCAAAAAATATGAAAGTTCTCCCCGCGCAGAAGCGAAATATTTTTCCCTGCTGCAAACAGGCCGTGCCTGCAAAACAGCAGATTTTCTTTGATATATTGCCTGGTAGAGAACGGATAATATTGAAATTACAGCCTATGATTCACTTTTCAGGAAATGGAGGACTGTCATGATAGATCCCAATTTACTTTCTACGATTGTAGAAAAAGGAACCGAACTTTTTAATGTGACTGCAAACAAAACTTTTGCCACACTGATTGACAAGGTTGAAGAACTGATTGATGAAATCAGTACAGGGCTTCCCAAGAAGAAATTGACTTTATCTGATATGGCGGAAATCTATTCATCTCCCCTTGATGTCATTATGAAGAGAGCCCGATTGGAAGGGTATCGATGTGCCGGCGGCGAATTTAAAATCAAATATGTGAAAGAGGATAAGTTTGTCATCTCTTATGACCTGTACATGCAGGATTCCACAAAAAAATGGATAAAACGGAGCAGCAGGAGCCCGGAACAGGATGGAATCTGCTTTACCGATGATGCATGGAACCAGCTTAAAACCAGGGGCACCGTTACTTTTGAAATTGATCCGCCTCAGCCCTGAAAAGCCGCGGGCATGATAGTTGTACTTAACACAGGAGGTTACCTATGCCAGTTCCATTTTTAGTCGCTTTACTGGGCAGTGCTTTGGCGGCTGCCGTCGGGGTTAGTCTGGTGGTTCAGTACTGGAGCCAGATTATCAGCTGGCTTTCTGATTTTGTTATCCAGCTGAAAAGAGCGTTTGATATGGCATCTCGTCTGATAAGACATGGAGCCATAGTCACTGCTGCCAAAATCAAAGATATATATGTAAAAATTATGCATAAATTGTATTATCAGCAAAACGGAAAATGGATTGAGGAAACGACGACACGCGTCATTAACGAAAGCGAAGTTCCACCGCAGATTCTGGCCAAAGTGAATCATACGGTCAACGAACAGGATATTACCGGCGAAATGGAAAATGAACTGCAGATGACAATTTAAGGAAGCGCTGATTAATGCAATGGATCATAGGGAGGGGAATATTATGCCAATAAGAATCGGTGGAAATAGTTCCACTCATCCTTCAAATCCGGCTTCTGATTCCTTAAGTTCTCCCAAGTCAAATTCTGTGTCTGGAAATCCGGTATCGCCGGATGAAGTATTTATTCCGGAAATCCCGCAATACAGCTTTGCCGACATCGTACTGCCGAAGACAGTGAAAGAGAAATTACTTGACGCTGCTGATTACGCAAGAAACAGTGCACTGGTTTTTGACCAATGGGGACTGGGGAAAACCCATAAACACAACAGGGGCCTTGGAATCAATCTTTACGGGCCGCCCGGCACCGGAAAAACTATGGGAGCCCACGCCATTGCCAACTATCTGGGAAGGAAAATCCTGGTCGTCAACTATGCGGACATTGAGTCCAAGTATGTGGGAGAAACGCCGAAAAACATCCGGCACGCCTTTGAAGTGGCTGAGAAAACGCACAGCATTATTTTCTTTGATGAAGCAGATGCTATTTTAAGCAAAAGAGTGACCAATATGAGCAGCGCCACCGATGTCAGCGTGAACCAGACACGCTCCGTAATGCTTATGATTATGAACAGTTACTCCGACTTCATTATTTTTGCGACAAACTTCATCCAGAATTTTGACCTTGCTTTTATGAGAAGGATTGCCAGACACGTCAAATTTGAAATGCCTGACCAGGAATGCAGGGCCAGACTCTGGAAAATGTATATTCCTTCACAAATGCCCAATAATGTGGATATAGATGAAATTGCAAATAAGTACAAAGACATCAGCGGCAGTGACATTTCGACGGCTGTTCTGAACGCAGCCTTTAAAGCAGCCAGATTGAAAGAACCAATGGTGGATAAGAAATATGTCTTTGAAGCCATCGAAGACATCATAAAAAGCAGGCTTGCCAATCAGGGGTATACCATTACCACGAAGCCGGTATCGAAAGAATATGTGAAGGACCGGCTGGGGTATCTTCCTGATGAAAAGAAGGAACAACAACCGGCGGAAGACAAAGAGGACTGATTCGAAACCGGCAGAAAGCGCTGAGTTCCGGAAGGAATTCTTTCATATTGGTGACAGGATTAACGGAAATAAAAATGAAAAGGATATGGGGGCAGATTTACCATGGGATATTTCTCAGGACTGGCATCAGGCTTAAAAAAAGCATGGATAAGTGTAAAGAAAATCATGAAAGGCGTCTTTAAAGAAGTATATAACTTTGGCGTTTCTGTAGTGAATGCGGCCATGTCTGCCACAGAAAAAATCAGACAGCAGATGAATGTATTCCTTCATCGGTCCAGAGATTTTCTAAGGACAGTGGTCATCAAAGTGCAGCCGATGATTGCAGGCACGCTGATTGGCGCTGCCAATGTCTTGAAAAAAGCCGGTGATAAATGCCAGATATTAAGCCGCAATTTCGTCCTGGATGAAGAACTTGGGGACTATAAGGTCATGACAGTGAAAAAAGAAGTCTCCTATGACCAGATACCGGAATCAGTCAGGATGAAGATGGAACAGAATGAAGGGGAATATGACAATACCCGGGAACTGGATAACGCTCTGGTAAACGTGGCATAAAAGGAGGAACCTTCAAATGACGATGGATGAACAGCAGCAGGCGGCAGATTCTTTGAAATCAGCCTGGGCGGAATTAAAGAATGCCCTGAGATATGCAGGTGAATCGGGCAGGGGAAAAATCTCACTGGAAACATATTTAACCGGTCTGGGAGAGCAGATCGACCGCTATATCCTTGACTATGAAAGGCAGGAATCCGCCACCTTCCATCAAGGATACTGCGAAATACGGAAGAAAGACGACACGGTTTCATTCGCCATTCATTTAAGATTTAAAGAAAAGGGATGCGAAGAAACAGAAAAGATTCTGACCAGATTGGTTCCATTGCAGCATTTTGTGACGGACAGCATCGTTGCGTTAGAAGCGGGAACGAAGGTATATCCCATAGATGCACCTGAAGCAGGAAAGAAGGGAGAATAAATATGTCTTGGATTATTGTTGGTGTCATAGGTATCGTCATTGTTGCCATCTGTGTTTCCCATCCGAAACTGTTTGGAACTATCATCCTGGCGGGCATACTGTTTGCAGCCTATCAATTCTCCGACCAATATCCCGAGCTTCCTTATGCCATAGGCGGATTGATCATATTCATACTGATACTCTATGCCCTGCTGAAAGCCCTTGGGCTGATAGGGCATTCCATTAACAATCTGGCCCATTCCATAGAGAAATCTTCTGAAAACAAGAAATCGGCAGCCCAGGCACAGGAAGCTGCCGTACACGCCCAGATACAGCATGAACAGGAAGAAAAAGCAGAAGAAATCCGGAAGCAGAACAGCCGGTATCTGAACCAGATGCTTGATAGCATGTCGGGCGCAGGGCATACATCGCTGAATCAGATAAGAGAACAGCTCCCCGCCTATACACAACCGAACATTCCTTATGAAAATGGAGAGACCTTTGACCGGATTGTGACTGACTATGTAAACGGAAAAGAACATACCGTATTCTCCGGCGATATGAGATGGGCGGAACCGTACGTCAGGAAAATTGTGGATTACAGAGGACCTAAAACCGTGGCGAACCTGATTCATGAAGTTGACGGGCCGCTGCGTCACCACATACATTTTACCGCTGACGAAAACCTGCTTCGAAATGCCCTGGACTTTTACACACAAAGACGGGGAATGGATATTCCACCTGTATTGAAAAAGACAACCATCAATGATACCACCTGGTATGAACCAACCCTGTATGGCTACAAACTGTACGGAAATGGGAATGGCACAGATGAATACAGTGAGGCAAGAGAAGATATCATTAATTTTGACGATTTGTAATGAAATCAGATACCCGATGCGGTCAAAGACATACAAATTATGATGAGGAGGAACGATTATGACAACAAACAAAACCTATCTGGTTACTTTTACCTATGCGGAAGGCGGGCCGGCAGCAGTGCATACAACCGTATCAGCCAAAAGCCGCATGGATGCCCGGGCGAAGGTAGTTCGAAGACATTCGGGGAAAAGGATAAGAATCATCGCCGTGTCGGAACAGTAGCAGACACCAGACTGCGCAAAGAGCCCCATGGTTGAGCAGTGTATAAAGATTTTTATTGAAAGCAGGTTCCATGAATGAACCGATGCTTCTTTGCTTGAAAGGCAGTGATACCAGTGTTACCTATGACGCCGGAAGCAATTATGCAGGACAATGCAGGAACAGATAGACCCTTTGCAGATATTGGGAATTCCGATTTGAAATGGGCGGCAGAAGGAAAGATTGAAGAAATCAATCGACTGGCCCCCATTGGGGAAAGTATCAAAAATATGACTGATTCTGAGTCATCATATGAAATAAAGAGAAGATTCAGCATGTTTGGGGCCTATATCCTCTTGGCGGAAGAACTTCTCTTACGGAGCATATTATCTCCGGCAGAAGCTGCGGCTGTTTCTGCTGATAAATCCAGAGTTGAAGCCCTGGACAGATCTCTGGTTGATTTTATAGTCAGTGCACCGCTCGATGACAAAATCAGATATTTAATGGGAGGTGGCGAGTTGACTTTAGAGAATGTGAACGATAACAAAGAATACTTCTTTGAGGAATCAGTTCATTTCCCGGAGGGAGAAGCCCAAAGAATGGAGGCGCAGTATGACCTGATTCTCAGCAGGCTTCATGACCTTGATTGGAGGATACAGAATACCAGCACGTTCAAACTGCTTCTTGAAGTTGTCGGTACAGTTGCTGTTATTGCGGCTATATACTGGATCTGCGACAAGTACCTTTGAACATGGCTGGGATATGTTTTTATCCTGGGGTACATTGCACACGGCTTTATGACCTATTCCACCCTGAATAAAAACAGACAGACGATTGGAAACACATCTTCCGCCAAATATGTCTTAGCTGCATTCACTACGCTGGACCGTGATTCCTTAAATAAGAAGGACTAATCAAACATCGCAGCATATAGCCGGTGCAAGCAGGGGAGCGCAGAATTGAATGGGAAAGAGGGCCTTCATTATTTAGAAGGCGTCGCTAAAACGGCTGATTTTTCTGAATCGTGACGCTGCTGAGCCCGCTTACGATTTACGTTTCCTTCATTTTACGATATTCAAATTTCTACAGAGCCAAAAAAGCGCACAGAATCCGGATTGATTCCGGGTTCTGTGTACTTTTTGCATGCAGAAGACAGGCTGTTTCTGCATGGCTTCCAGGCGGAGGACATTTCCAGAAGGTCCTTCTTCGCAGGAAACTTGAAAATGAAAAGGCTGCATCCGGGGCTATACTATAGACATCAGAAACGAAGTGGTTTATGAAAGGAGGTGACAGGATGTCTATTTGGGATGTATTTGCTATACTGCTTCAAGATGACTGATGAATGATTAGGTTGATGATGAAAGGAGGTGTGTCATGGGGAAGAAGCGCAGAAAGAGCCGCAGACGTTATATAGACCGGAGACTTGTGTAAAGCGAAAGGGAAAGGAGGGAGGCCATGGAAACCGGGATGAAAATTTATAAGGAAGGAGAAATTGGTTGAAAATAAGGATAGAAAAGTTTTGATGCAGTGCGTGCCGGGACTGTCCTGAGACAGCCGGTAAGGGAGGTGATGGAATGGATCGGTGCCCTGAGCATGGACTGCGCAGGATTGGGATATTTGGGAAAAGTGTGAAAAGGAAAGGAGATGATATTATGGTATTCATTCATGCACCGGTTCAGTACCCCGTGATTCTTTGATTGAAAGTGGTTGAAAATGGTAATGGAAGGAGGTTGAGTCTATGAGAAAAAAGCGCAAACGAAAGCCGCCTGTCAGGAATGGCAGGCGGCTTTTTCAGTGTCTCTTTCAATGAGCCTGGATATGGACGCTATTGAAAGCGGGCGTATTCTTCTTTCAGTATATGTATGACCTTTTGCCGGAGGGGAAGTGGTTCCATAACCACTGCGGCAGGGCCCAGGGAGAGGATTTTGTGCAGGATTTCCTCACTGTCGAACTGATAGTAGAAAATCTTCAGCATATAGCAGTCATCCCCGCGGTCTGTCCCTTTTTCCCGCCAGGATTCCTTGTCGTAGGAGGAAAATAGGGAGAAACACCGTTCGATGGCGTTATTGGTATCCTTCATCCGGAGGGTGAAGCTGGTCTTCCGGCTGTCAAGGAACGATTCCCAGAGGCCCTCCGTTTCAGCTGCATCCATATCACTGGCGGAAAGGGATGCGATTTCTGCCAGCGGAATCCTTCGAAAGGAACCATTCCACAGAATCAGGGAAAAACGGCTGGATGCCGCATTATATTCCAGACGGCATGGACTGAAGATTTCTTCCCGTGAAGAATCCTTTCCCTTTTCTTTCAAAACCACCTTCTTTCCGCCTGAGAGGGCGGACACATAGCTGCGGAGAAAGGAAAGAGTTTCTTTATCAGAAAGGAAATCTCCGTCTCCCAGGTTCGGGGAGTAGAAGAGAAGAGGCTGCTTTTTCCGGCTGTCCGGAAAGAGGGCCTGCAGCTTCTCCAGCAGGGCCGGGGAAAGGAAGATGCCGGCGGCAGGGTCAGCCAGCACATCGGCCAGCCAGGCATGCTCCGCATCATTGAGCACCGCCGGCAGTGGATAGTGGGTTATGCACCTGGCATGGCCATCTTTGAAGGAAAAAACCATATCAATCAGGGAATCTTCCGCATCGCTGTCCGCGGCGTAGCAGGAGTTGAAATCCCGGCCCAGCTTCTTCCTTACATCGGACCTGGTGAATTTCTCTCCCCTGTTTATGGCCTCTATGATGTCATTGAGGCTGCTGATGAGACTGTTGCCGAATTCATTAAAAAGACTGGTCATAATTTTTCAGGGCCTCCTCCAGCCTGTTTTTTTCCATCTGCACCAGATGATGGGCTCCGGATGGAAGGATTTCTACGAAAGGGTAAAAGGTGCGAAGGGAAGGGAGGATTTTTAAAGGGTCTTGGAGCTCCAGACGGCAGCGCAGAAGAAGGTCTTCCTGCCGGATGGAAACGCCGGGAAATTTATCCTCCACATCCCGTATCAGGGCAGGAATGCCGGACGGGTCAGGGCAGTGAATCAGGAAAACCACCACCCGGCTGCGTTCACGCTGCCGGCTTTTCCCTCGCAGGGCTGCCGGCTTTTCCAGGGAAACCTTTTTCATATGGTCTACCCTGTACTCATGCAGCCCGTTTTCATCCCAGCCGGTTACGTATTCCCTTTGATAGAGGAAATCGGTGGATACTCCGGTGAGATAGATTTCATGTCTTTTTCCTCTGTAATCAAAGGAAACGGGAACGGCACCCCTGCCATGATTCCGGGAGGCAAGGAGAGTAAGCATGGTTTCATCGTCAAGGATACGGGCAAAATTATTATTTTTGATGAGGAATCGGCCGGGCAGCGGCAGGGAAAACCGGTGGGCCAGCCAGGTGGAAATCCGGCACCCCGGGAGCGTCAAAAGAGCCCTCACATTACAGAAAAAGAGAGCCGGCAGCAGCTCCGCCGCTTCTTCTGCCGAAAGTCCGGCAAGGGGATTTGCCTTAAGACTGTATCGGTAAACTTTGCCATCCTTCACTCTGGAAAGGAATCCATACTCCAATAGCGCGCCGATCCTTCTGTTTAACATGGTTCTGTCCGGACTGACAGGGTTTCTCTTCATCAGGGTCTGCAGATCCTGGATAGAAAGAGCCCTTGTTCCTTCTTTCAGCATGCAGACGACCCTGTCCACCTCCGGCGGAGAAAACCTTCTTTTTATATCATTCTCCAGCCTCTTTTTTCGCAGTTCCGTTTCTTCCTGCCAGATCCAGGTATAGATTTCTCTGCCCTTTATCGATGTCCGGTGAGCCAGCTGGTTCATGTACAGCGCATCGGCTATCTGTACTCCATTTCCGCCGGCGCCATCGGTCTTTTGGATATCCTCTTCTGAAAGCGTGTGGAAACACTGGAGGATACGGAGATAATCACTCACTGCTTCCCCGGTGACTGCGTGAACCCCGTAGGCACGGCTCAGGAAATTAAAGGACTGGTGGTACGCATCTCCCTGGAAATGGACGTGGATATTTCCGCCTGCCTTTGTTTCCTCCAGGTGCTTTTCCGGAAGGAAGAAACGGGTCAACTGAAGATAGTCATCATAGGTCCTCCGACTCATATGAAAGAGGGTGGCATCATTTCTGGGATAGCAGCCATAGGAAAGCATGCGGAGGAAATCCGCCAGCGTATCAAAGCTCTTTAGAAATTTATTGGATGTGGCCATTCATACCTCCCTGAAATACGATGAAAATAAAAGCAGACGGATACTCACAGGCCGATGCGGGCTGTGGGCTCTCTTATAAAAAGTCTATCACCTTTTGCGCTTTTTGTCCTGCAGCGTTCCAACGGAATAAGCTCACAGGAAAGATGAAAAAGAAAAGGTCCGGTATGGCGGTATACTAAGACCAGCGAAAGGGAAAGGAGGCAGCGCCGATGGTTCGCAGGAAAGATGAAAAGGAAAAGAAAGGATAGAGCGGTATACTAAGTTCAGCGGTAAGGAAGGAGGTGAATGGAATGAGCCTTTGGGACATACTTTTCGGAGATGATGAGGAAGTGGGGAATATCTAATCAGCGGGCTTGACGGCTGAAGTGGAATGAAGAAAGGAAGTGACATCTATGGCTGAAACTATTCTGGCAGTGGCAGAGCTGCTCCGGGAAATCAATGAAATGTGTGACTAAAGGGAATTGAGTTTTATGAAAGGAGATGATTTACATGTTTGGATTTCTGGAAATGGCAGCTACCGTGGTGACTGTGCTGAACGGGTTGAACAGCCTGCTTGATGATGATGACTGAATAGAGTAAGTGGGAAAGGAGGTGAATGAAATGATTGGAATTCTGGAAGAGCTTATCGGCGGTATTAGTGTTATTGTTCATTAACTGACTGCATATGAAAAGGCCATAGGGAAAGGAAGTGAAAGATATGACTGAGGTACTCATTGCGGCTGCTGTATTTCTCCGTACCCTGGATGACTGGCTTGACAGCTGACGAAAGAAAGGAGAGGGAGAGCTGCCGGTATGAAGGTATACTGGAATGAGTGGGGGCGCCCTGTGTATATTCCCTCTGCTGATGATATAATGTGTATAGGAAATGTGTATAGGAGATGAGAGTATGAAGAGACCCTTGATTAACCACACAAACCATCCTTCCCGGTTCTGGCAGGAGGGACAGAGACAGGCGGGAGAATCGTGGGGGCCGATTGTTGATTTCCCCTTTCCATCCATACCGCCGGAATGGGATGAAGAGAAGGTGAAGGAAAAGGCTGTGGAAAATGCTGCCAGGATTCAGGCCATGGAGCCGGCCGCTGTCCTTCTCCAGGGAGAATTTACCTATTCCTATGATCTCATTACCCTTCTCAAAGAGGCAGGCATCCCGGTGCTGGCAGCGTGCAGCAGGAGGGACGTGGAGGAACGCCAGGAGGAAGGAAAGAGCGTAAAAACAGCGGTATTCCGCTTTGTCCGGTTCAGGAAATATTGAGGGAGCAGGCATCCGTTTCACAGGTGCCGCAGTCTTTATGATGTGAGGGAGGATTCTGTATGGAGAAAAAGGAGAAAAAGGAGAAAAATATTCTTCTCAGCTATCTGAGTAATGTAAAAGTAAAGAGGGATCATACAGGACTGGAAAAGCCGTCTAATTATCCGGATCTTGGCATTGAGACTTATACCACCAATGAATCGGCGGCTTATTATCTGAAGCGGGAAGTGGGCTCCATTGATAAATTCTTCATCTTTGCGTCCAAGGAAGTTCGGGAAGTCCTTCAGGTTCCGGAAGGAGAACCGGGATATGGAATGACCCATCTGGAGTTTTATCGGAACAGACTCATCGAAGACGGTGTCATCCATCCGGCGACGGCGGATGAAGTACTGCCTTTGCCGGAATCCGAGAAGGACAAATCCTCTGCTAAGGACAAATCTTCTGCTGTTGTATATTGCGGTGATATAGAAGATGGTACGGATGATGTGATGAATTCTGTTCTGCAAATGGCAGGGCTCATTGCGGAGTATCAGGAAAAAGAGGAAGGAAATACAGTGACAATCCATTTGGATATCACCGGGGGACCGCGGAATTCTATCATGATGGCGCTGGCAGTTATGCGGCTCATGGAGTATGGGGGAGTGCGTCCCGGTCGTGTGCTTTACAGCAGCTGGAAAGATAATAAAGGTAAAGTCCTTGATGTGTCGGAACTTTACGCCATTTTTGACCTGATTTCCGGGGCCGGCGAATTTAAGAACTACGGCAGTGTGAAAACGCTAAATGCCTATTTCGATAAAAGGGAGAAATCGGAACCGCTGCAGGAAATTCTGGATAAAATGGACGGATTTGCAAAGGACATCCAGATTTCCAATCGTAAACAGTTTAGAAAATCTATTTCCGATTTGTCCAAAGCCTTGGAAGACTTTAAAAATAATACAAAAAAGGAAGTAGCATCCCATCAGCAGCTGGGAAATAAGCCAGATAATAACCTGCCTAACAAAAAAGAGCTGAATGATTTGAAGTTCCAGATTCTGACCAGGCCTATTGAAAGGGAATATAAAAAACTGATACATGCCCCCGATGAGCTGTCTGAGCTGTCCTACATTGACTACATTGAATGGTGTCTGGATCACAGCTATGTCCAGCAGGCACTGACTCTCTATACGGAGACGGTGCCGGATTTCATCCTTGAACAAGGGATACTCGATTTCACCCCTGAACAGAGAAAAGAACTGGATGAAGTTATGAAAAGCGAATTAGATCCCATAGAGTACAAAAATTATGAAAACAATCTCATGTTCTTTTTCATCAATCAAATGAATGAGCCCCATGAAAATTCAAGGGAGTGTAGTGCCATAAGAAAATATCTGACAGAATTCTGCCGGGAACTTCGACGGTTTATCAGTACCACACAGCAGGAATTCAAAAATTCCAATCCATCAAAAAAGAAGGGAGAGAAATCTGACAGTTACTTTACGGAGGAACATTATCAGGAAGCGGTTCAGGACATGATGGAACTGCTTAACAGTCTGGTAAAAGGACATATCTGGGGAATGTCGGAAGTGAATAAGAACTGGGCCCTGTCTATGATGAAAGCCATTTGGGAAATCGGGAAAAATCCTGGGAGTATTTCCAGCAAAAAGCTGGAAGAAACCCTTCAAAACGATGAATTTTCCTGCCTGAGCCGGCTGTTTCATGACAAAATCATGAACCGCTGGGGGAAGGATAAAGTCTATGGAGTACAGCGATATAAAAGCCTGTTAGAGGATTTATCTAAGGCAGGAGAAAAAAATGCTCCTATCAAAGATTCGGACCTTAGCAGCTGTTTCTTGAAAGGGCTTCAGCTTAAAGACAACCTGCAGGGAAGACCCAAGGAGGTATACCGGCTGATCTGTGCCAAGAAAGCGGTTTTGGGGACAAATATTACAATGGAAAACATTGTTTTTATTGTTAATGATTACAGAATCCTCAAAGATGTGCGAAACGATACGGCCCATGCCAAGCTGGTACGCAGCGGCAGGGATGAAAGCGGACAGGTATTTACTGCCGATACGGTAACGGATTATATAAAGGATAGCATTAATCTCCTGCGCCAGTGCGCTAAAAGGGCGAATGGCTGAGACTCTTCCAGGGAGCTGCCTCCCTCAGCGGGGCGGCTCCTTTTGCATGGAAGGAAAAAGCATAAATGGTTCACAGGAAAATAGAAATCGAAAAAAGGCCGGCCGGGGGTATACTGAAATCAGCGAAAGGGAAAGGAGGTAAAGAATGGTTCGAAGGGAAAAGAGGAATGCAATAAGGCTATATAACAGGAATCGAAAATAGGGTATTTAAAGACCGCACCCCTGATGATGGGGTGCAGCAGGAAAAGGAGGTGATATTTATGGATTCCACTATTTGTGTTTGCTAAGTTTCGTAAGATTACATGGGATTCTGCCTGCGCCGGGATACAGGCCCGCTGCTCCATATGGAGTCATATGATTCATGATTGTCTCTGAAAGGGTGGCGGGTGTGTCCGGCAGGCAGTTTTTATCTTTCCCCTTTGAGCTCATTTCGCAGTGTCCTTCCGGATGGAGGGATGCCGCCTTTTTATTTCGATTACTATATTTCCTGCCGCCATGGGAAGCACCATGGCGTGCGATATTTCTTTACCGCACTGCGCTTGTATCAAAATGGCAGTGGGCAGGAGCGGGAGCCGATTTACGTTTCCTTCATTGACAGAAAGTCCGGGAAGG